>JAEEGL010246710.1_pt1 | contig 191111 bp, 161 predicted proteins | sample 9134231 | NCBI WGS metagenome assembly JAEEGL01 (sample SAMN16246548, study PRJNA631951) | gut metagenome | biome: gut microbiome; feature: rumen; material: fiber-attached | host: Bos | place: Iran: Karaj | collected 2018-10 | reverse complement strand
GCATAGATTAAAATGCCGGTGGCCATGGCGGAGAGGAAATACCCGTTCCCATTCCGAACACGGAAGTCAAGCTCTCCTGCGCCGATGATACTGGATTCGTTCCGGGAAAGTAGGTAGCTGCCGGCTTTTTTTATTTTAAATCGGATGCCCATGGCTATGCCGCGAAGGCGGAAGCTGCCGGCTTTTTTTAATTAAGAATTAAGAATTAAGAATTATGAATTAAGAATTATGAATTATGAATTAAGAATTGTAACTTCCTTCCTTGATGAAACGGCCATACCATGTTAGAATGAATTAAGTATATCTTTATTGTTGTTGCCCGGACACTTTCATCAGGTCTTTGGAGGAGAAATGAAAAAGTTGTATTTAATTCTTCTGGCTGTTTTATTTGCAGGTTGTTCCACTTTAGATTTTGAATTGTCATCAGACATCATTCCATCAGACAGCTCAAATGTCGTTTTGTTTTTGTGGGATCACATGTATACCCCGAACCGGTCAGAGCCAGAAAATTTAGTAAACTATTACCTTGATGATAAGGAAGAAATAGTCAGTATTTTTTCTGAATGGAAAAACTTAAAAAAGACTTCCTCTTTTCCAAGTACTGGCGGTTCATGCCAGTTTGATGTGTATTTATTCGTTGACGGAAAAATTCATTCCTGCCCGATACAGGGGATATCTGAAAATGGAAGATGGATCACCATAAACGGCAAGGATTACAAATATGACAGTGCATACTGGGATGCACTTTTGCCAAAGCTTAAACGTGCAAAAACTGAAGTTACAACTTATGTCACACTCCATGATTACAGGACTGCCCTGAGCAAGATAAAAGGCAACAAAAACTTCATCTATTGTGAATCAAGATCAAATCAAAGAATATTTCCCGAAGAATATGACGGAAGCTTTTATTGTGCAGTAGATACAAGATCAACTTCAAAAATACAGGACAAAATTTCCAAGGCATATCCAAATGACAAATTTGATGTCGGCAGAATTGGGCATACAGATAATGGGACAGGATTTGTATTCATGGGTGTAGAGTGGGGATCTTCAGATAAAGAACCAATCGAAGCCTGCATTTATTCATCAAAAGAGTTTTACGAAAAATTTAACATATATCCCAAAAAAGAATTCGAAGAGTTTAAAGATATAAAACTCACCGTATACTATAAATGATAGGGGTGAATAATAGGGCAGCTCAAAGGATAAAATTGTAGAAATTTCATATTTATATTTACATATGGCTTCCTTATGCACAGCGATTTCCCTTTGACAAATCATACTGTTGGTGCTAAACTTAATTTGTTATGAGGAATCCGGTAATAAATATACCCCCCCCTACTATACTGTTGTACGGGTATTGCGGTACATTCTCATATTCTCATCTCTGACGGCCTTAGCTTCTTGCGCCACAGGAAATTCAATTCCTGCGTACTTTGCAGACCGTGAAAGCGTATATCCATCCGATAAATATATTTCTGCCGAGGGTTCCGGAAATTCCCCGGAGGAAGCAAGAGAATCAGCATTAACCCAAATCTCACTTTATTTTGACACTAGCGTTCAGACCAGCCGTTCTCTTATAGCCGATTATCAGGAAACTGAAATAAACGGGTTTTACAGTTCAAGGGAAAGCCGGAGCATTCAGGAAAAAGCGGAAATAAAATCTGAAGCACAATTCTTCTGCGTTCAATTTACATCTGCCATAAAATCAGGAAAGGAATATTACGTTGTAGCCTTTATCGACAGGGAACAGGCATACCGCACGTTTAAGGAAAAGATCGACGTCAACACAATCATTTTGGAAAATCTTCTGCCCATTGCCGGGGATGTAAAAAATCCGTTCAATTCAATTCCTGCCGGCAAAAATGGAAAGGCAATCGCAGACATGACTCTTGGACTCATAAAGAACATTCAGGTGGTGTCAGAAAAATCGGGGGATGATTATTCAAAGGCAAAACAGCTTGCTTCACTCATGCAAAAGGCATATCGGGAAAGCTGGGATAATGCGGACATATCGGTTCATGTTGTAGGCGACTGGAACAACACCGTAAGGAACACGCTGTCTGAATTGGTTGAACAGCACGGGTTTACGGTGAGTCATTCGGATGATGCCAGTGTACTTTATGCGGAAATAGAATCAAACCGAAGTAAAAATGCAGCGGGCATATTTTTAACTCCATCTATCGTAATAAAGGCAAAGACACCTGATGGCAAAACCGTGTTTTCGTATACAAAGAAATTCGAGCGTGAAGGTGCACCCGAAGATTATGAGGATGTTGCATGGCGGAAATCATTTTCGAAAATAGAATCTGATTTGCGGGATTCTTTTGCATCTGATTTTTCTAAAAGATTTGGAACAGGTGCCGCAAGATAAAATTGCAAATAAGATGCAGTATTGAACATGCTGCGCTTAAAATAGGAGGAATATATGAAACTTATTAAAAATCTTGGACTTGTGCTGCTTGCTGGTTTTACAGTTGTTTTAGCCTCATGTGTTACTACAGAAAAGGCTCCTGTAGCTCAGCAGACGAAAAAGGCAAAGCATGTAGAGAGGGAACTGATTGACTGGAAGGGAGCCGCAATCGGGCAGGACGTTCCACAGTGGGTTTCCGATGCAGTTGACGGAAATTACGATTCACTCAGTGCAAGGCCCGAGTTGAAGGATAAGGTCATTTTCATTGCAGAAAATCGCGGCAAGAACCAGAACATCCTCAAATCTTGGACTGACAACTTTGACATTCAGGGTGGATTTGGCCGTGCAGTTGGTAACTATGTCGTGGCAGCTTTTGGTGGTGCACAGCAGGGTAGCCTGAATGATGCAGAGGCTCAGTCATATCTTGAAGATTTGGTCGGTACATTCTCCAAGGTAAAGGTAACAGGACTTACAAAGAAACTTGACTACTGGGTTCAGGAACGTGTAATTGATAACGATGCAAAGACAACGGAAGACATCTATCAGTATTTTGTTGTTTATGCAATGGATAACGAAGATTTCCGCACGCAGATGGACAAGGCTTTGGGTAAGGTAGATCCCAAAACACAAAAGCAGCAGGAAGTCAAGAATAAGGCGGAAGACATTCTTATGAGTGCTGTAATTCTTGAATTTTCTGAAGAAAATCAAAACCGCTAGTTTTAGATGAAGTTTTGACTGAACAATAAATGAGTGATGGAGGAAAACCATGTTGAATATTTTTAAGCGTAATAAAAAGCTTTTTAACTGTCTCTGTACAGTGTTGTTGCTCTTTGCAAATTTACCATTGCATGCAGAGGAGTCAAAAATAGATCTCGACAAGGCGATTACTTCATCCTCAAAAGAAATAATCCAGTACTTTAACAAAAAGGAATTCAAAAAGTCCAAGGCTAATATTGCCGTTGTTGTAAGCAATACTGATACAAAGGATATGGCAGATTATCTTGCAAAGCGTTTTGAGTCCGAAATCAAAAAAAGTAAAAACTGTCAGCTTCTTGCCCGAAGTGAAACAGATCGTGCTGCAATAAAAGCAGAGGTCGACTTACAGTATTCTGGTTTTGTAAGCGATGATAAAATGGTAAAACTTGGTAATGAGGCGGGTGCAAAATACATTGTTTACGTAACTTTCCAACAGCTGGACAAGAAAAAGGAGTTAACCGTAAAGACAATCGAAATAGAGACAGGTAAAATAATAGTAGGCCCAAAATTATACGATATCGCCGATTCAAAAGTGGTAGAACAGCTTTTAAAGAATACAAAGAAACTGGTAACGCTTGCAGATTATCTAGAAGAAATGGAAAAATGGAAGGAGAAAAAGCGTGAGACTGAGCGAACACGTGACAATGAGATAGCAGATAAAGAAACCGAAATTGCAAAAAGATTTGCTGATGAGATTGATAAAGTAAATAAGAGAGAGTATCCAAAAAACAAAAGTCAAGAATATAAAGAAAATGATAAAAGGACAAGCATAGAAAAACTTGAGAAAGCTCGTGCCAAAGAAATTTTAGAAATGAAGAAAAATCAAAAGGTTAAATATGAGGCTGAAATAAAGAATTATGAAAATAAAAAGGAAAACATAATAAGTGAAATGCTCGAAAAGGAATTTACGTTAAGTGGCGAGAAATTGTTTCCTACTAATTTAGGAGAATTTGAACCAGATGCCAAACCTAAACAGTATTTCCCAGTGACATTTAAGTCACAGGACCCAAACATTGAATATAACAAAGAATTTAAAATAGAAGTCAAGCAGGATAATGACGCTGATTATGAACGAATCAATGGGCCAAAGGAAAAGGGAGACATCATAGGACAGCTTGTATTTAAACTAGAGCGTATAAAGGGAACAGATGAATTCAAAGTATGGATTAATAGGGTTTCCGTTGTTACAAGTTCTGGTGCTGTACTATGGCATAAAGAACCAAATGAGGTTGCAAATCACGTTCCACGAAAGACAAGCCAGTCAGACAATGATACAGTGGAAGAAATGAATGCAGAAGTACTTGATTCATCTTCAACGGAAGGTGCAAGTACGACAACAGGAAAAACAAATCAATCCGATGTAAAGACAAAGGCACAAAACATTGAACTTGCCGCCGCCAACGATTATTGGGATGATTTTGAAGATGAATATGATGATGAGGAAAACTCCACGTCATATTTTAATCCGCCTCTATTGGATGATGGATTTTACTGTTTTGGGTATTGTTATAATTACATGGCAGAAACCTTTGTAAAAAGTGAACAGTTGGAAAAAGATGTAATTTTCAGCAAGTATGAAGTTCATCAGGATTTGTATTGGGAAGTTATGGAAAATATACCTTCGATAATTAAGGGTTATTATCCTTATGATCCAAATAATTGTTCATTTTTTAAATACCTACCTGTAGAAAACGTAACATGGTTTGAGGCTGTAGCTTTTTGTAATGGTTTCACAAAATGGTTTCTGGAAAATGTTGAAAAAGGTCGTATAAATGATAAAATCTTTTCAGCTTATTCTGCCAGTGGAAATAAAACCAAGGGAATCCTCGTATACTATAGCGACAAGAATTTGACAAAACCATACACTTACAGTGATGCGAAGGCAAAGAAGCAGGTCTTTATGGACAAAAATGCTTTAGGCTGGAGGCTTCCTACAACAGATGAATGGGAAGTAGCCGCAGGACGTAAGGTTAAGACAAATTGGCGTGGAGAAAAAACAACTTATTATGAAATGGATTATTCAGGTGGAAACCGTATAGACGAACTTGCCTGGTATTCTAGTAACAGTGATGCTGAATATGTCGGAAAGGCTCCTCATGAAGTCGGAACCAAAAAGGCAAACGAAAACGGCCTCTATGATATGACAGGCAACGTATGGGAATGGTGCTGGAGCGACTGTGCGGAATACTCATGGTCATGGAGTGAATATAACGTCTACATCAAGGGCGGATGCTACTACAATGATGCAAGACACTGCAGGCTCGACTGGGTGGCAAGACAGGTGCCAGACCATGCGGACAAAGGCATAGGATTCAGGATTTGTAGAACGGCTCCTGATTCTGCTTCGAACTGGTAGATGAAGAAATTCTTTTTGATTTTATACATTATTGCAGGACTTCAGGTTCATGCTGGTGACGCTGGTCAGGGCAGGGGCCTGAAGTCTTTTGCTGAAAAAAATCCCGGTGCGTTTAAAGATGCGGTAAAGCTGTGCATGGAATTCAAATTCATGATGATAAAGCTGGGGTATACGGACTGTGATTTTGCCCTTGCCGTGGTATTTCCGGAACTCATGCGCTATTCGACTTACCGTGATGAAATTGAAGCCTTTGCAACAGAGATAGCCTATTCTGCAAGCCTTGATTTTGAAGGCTTTTCCATAGGACATTTTCAGATTAAACCTGTCTTTGCGGAAACAGTGGAAGACTTTGTGGCAAACAATCCCCGCCTAAAGAAAAAATATGCCGTCATAGACTATGGGGGAAACACTTCTACGATTACACAGCGGCGCAACAGGATAAGGCGGCTCCAGAACCCGGAAACGGAAATTGCATATCTTTTTGCCTTTATCGACATCTGCAAGACAAGGCTTTCTCTGGAAGATGACGATACGCAGAACAACCTATGGCTTGTTGCCTCCGCCTATAATGCCGGATTTTGCTATAAAAGGGAAATACTGGAAAAAACAGGAAAAACAGACTCATTCCCTAATGGTTCCGGGAAGACCCCTGCCTGGAATTATGCCCAGATTGCGGTGGATTTTTACAGGCTTTCAAATGCCTCAAAAAAATGAAAATTTTTCATATTACCACTCGATTTAAATTTCTAAATATGATATATATTTTTTTACTCTAATTAAATAGGATGGATTATATGTATATTACCTGTTTGGATCTTGAAGGCGTTCTTGTGCCGGAGATTTGGATTGCCTTTTCTGAGGCTTCCGGGATTCCTGAATTAAGACGGACAACCCGCGATGAACCCGATTACGACAAGCTGATGAAGTGGCGTATCGGCATTCTAAAGGAGCATGGACTTGGACTCAAGGAAATTCAGGATACCATTGCCAAAATTGACCCGCTCCCAGGCGCAAAGGAATTCCTTGACGAGCTTCGTTCAATATGTCAGGTAATAATCATAAGCGACACCTTTACTCAGTTTTCAACACCTCTGATGAAAAAGCTCGCATGGCCCACGATTTTCTGCAATACTCTTGAAGTTTCAGCCAGCGGAGAAATCACAGGCTACAAGATGAGGTGCCCCCAGTCAAAGCTCACCACGGTAAAGGCACTCCAGTCAATCGGCTACCAGACCATTGCAAGCGGAGACAGCCACAACGACCTTGCCATGATTCGTGCAAGCAAGGCAGGATTTTTGTTCAAGAGTACAGATCAGATTAAAAAGGACAACCCGGATCTTCCTGCATTTGAAAGCTACGATGATCTTCTTGATGCTATAAAAAAGGCAATGGATTAAACCCTGTACGGAAAAGACTTGTGGAGGAGCATATGAGCAAGACTGTAAACGGCGGATTTGTCAAGCTGGACGGCGAGGATTTTTACAAAATCGAAAACTATGACCACATGGAAGATTTCTTCATGACGATTACGAGTTCTTCCGACGTGTGGAATTTCTGCTGGTCTTATGGCGGAGTTACTGCAGGCCGTATTGACCGTGAGCATGCAATTTTTCCATATTACACCGCAGACAAGGTTTCCGATGCAAAGAACTGTACGGGTCCCTATACTGCAATAGCGGTAAAGAATGGGGATGAACTTGTTGTCTGGGAACCCTTTGCAAGCCTTTCGTTTACAGCCGCTCAAAGGGCAAGGGCAGAAAAGGGAATCAGTCGCAACCTCTACAAAAACCTGAACGGTACAAAAATCTGGTTTGAGGAAATCAATGAAAACCTGAATCTTTCATTCCGTTATGGATGGACTTCTTCTCAGGCCTTTGGTTTGGTGCGCAAGTCTGTAATCCAGAATCTTGGAAACAGGGACGTTCAGCTTTGCATTCTTGACGGCGCACAGAACATCATGCCCGCTTCCACAACTTCCGAACTGCAGAACAACAACAGCGTTCTTCTTGACGCATATAAAAAGACAGACATTGACACAAAATACAATGTAGCCCTTTTTACACTTTCTTCCGTCCTCACCGACAAGGCTGAACCCAGCGAGGGACTTTACGCCAACACATGCTGGTTTTCTACAGAAGAAAAGGTAATCGTATCCAACGAGGCTCCAATCGTTTTTGCCGAGGATCCCTTCAGCAAGGAAAGCAAAGACAAACTTGAATCTGACACTGTGCTAAAGGGAAAACGCCCTTCATGCTTCATCTGGAAAAAACTAACCTTGACACCCTCTCAGGTAAACTCATGGTATCAGGTTTTTGACACGACTCTTGATGCAAAGAAAATCGTTCATCTTGAACATGCCATAACTGACAGGAAGAAGGCGGTTACCGCTCTGGAAGCCGATGTGGATGCCGGAGAAAAAATGATGACCGACATCATCGCTCAGGCCGACGGAATTCAGGACGGAAACGCAAAGATGACTGTGGCCCACCACCGTGCAAACGTAATGTTCAACATAATGCGCGGAGGAATTTTCGCTGACAATGGCTGCATCGTTCCAAGTGATTTCATCAAATTCATCAGCCAGAGGAACAAGTCAAAGGTTCAGGACGTAAAGTCGCTTTTGGTTTCAATGGACAAGGATAAGCCCTGCCAGTACACAGTTTTCAAGGATACAATCTTCAAGTCACGTGACAGGCAGCTGCAGAGGCTCTTTTTGGAATATCTTCCGATCACATTCTCCCGCAGACACGGCGACCCGAGCCGTCCATGGAATAAATTCAACATCAAGCTTCAGGACGGAGAAGGAAAGCCAATCCTGAATTACGAGGGAAACTGGCGTGACATCTTCCAGAACTGGGAGGCCTTAAGCTATTCATATCCCGAATACATTCAGAACATTACCGCCAAATTCCTTAATGCAATGACGGCAGACGGATTCAACCCCTACCGCATTACAAGACAGGGTGTTGACTGGGAAGTGCCGGAACCCGACAATCCATGGGCTCAGTTCGGCTATTGGGGCGACCATCAGGTAATATATCTTCAGAAGCTGCTTGAACTTTATTCAAACCTTAACCGCACGGAACTTTTGGGCGAGCTTGACATGGCACTTTATTCAAGCTCCAACATTCCATACAGACTTAAGTCATACAAAGACATTTGCCTTGACCCGAGGAACTCCCTTGTGTTTGACCAGAAGTTGAGTGACACTCTGTTTGCAAAATCGAATGCGGAGGGCAGCGACAAAAAACTTGTTCAGGATGAAGACGGAGAAGTTGCACTCGTTTCCTTTACGGCAAAGATTCTCCAGATAATAATTGCAAAGGCGGCAAACTTTGTCCCAGGTGGAGGAATCTGGATGAACACCCAGCGTCCCGAATGGAACGATGCCAACAATGCGCTTGCAGGATGGGGACTTTCCGTTGTTACGTTGTGTTACCTTAGGCGCATGCTTTCTTTCCTGATTCAGCTTTATGCAGACGCTCCACAAAATGATTTTACTCTTCCACATTCAACGGCAAAATGCCTTCTTGGATTGGGCGAACTCTATGCAAAAAATGCGGACGGAAAATGCATTCATGATGATGAGGCAAGAAAGAAGTTTACAGATGCGGCAGGCCTTTTGTTCCAGGAACAGAGGGAATCCCTTTATGCACAGGGGTATGTCGGCCAGTCTGATAAAATTGAACGCAATGCGCTGGTAAAAATCCTCAAGGACATTCAGAATATTGTTGAGCTTTCCATTGCAGAAAACAAGAGGGATGACGGACTTTACCATACATACAACACGCTAAAGATTCAGGGGGATGAGATGAAGGTTTCCCGCCTTCAGGAAATGCTTGAAGGTCAGGTTGCCATTCTTTCAGCAGGCCTCCTTACACCGGAGCAGGTTCTGGAAGTGGTGGACGCACTCAAGTCAAGCGCCATGTACGAAAAGAGGCAGAACTCCTACACCCTTTATCCAAACAAGGAACTTCCGCTGTTCATGGTAAAGAACTGCATTCCTGCCTCAGACTGTTCAAGCCTAAAGCCCCTTATCGAACGCTCAGGAAATTCAATTTTGCGTGAGGATGACGACGGAAACTTCCACTTTAACCCGGACTTTACAAATGCCCGCGTAATGAAGGAATATGTCGAATCCCTGCCACAGGACAAAAAGCCAAGTGCAGAAGAAGTCAAGGCACTGGAAGAACTGTACGAAAAGACATTCCGCCACCAGAACTTTACCGGACGCTCCGGAACTTTCTACGCATACGAAGGACTCGGAAGCATTTACTGGCACATGGTGAGCAAGCTGCTTCTTGCCGTTCAGGAAAATGCATTTGCCGCACTTGATCAGGGTAATCCCTGCGCTGACAAATTGATTCAGGCATACTACGACATCCGTTCTGGCCTGAGCTTTAACAAGACTCCGGAAATCTACGGCGCCTTCCCAACGGATCCATATTCCCATACACCGCTTGGACAGGGAGCAAAACAGCCCGGCATGACAGGTCAGGTAAAGGAAGAAGTTTTGACCCGCTGGGGTGAGCTTGGAGTTTCAATCGAAAACGGATGCGGAAAATTCAACCCGAGGATTTTGAAGGCGGATGAGTATTCGTCTGACGGAAAGATTTCATTCACTTGGTGCGGAGTTCCGGTCGTCTACCACAAGACCAGCGGAGAGGCATCAATTGAAGTAACCAAGGAAAACGGAAAGGAAAAAATCGATGGTAAGATTCTTTCAAAGGAATTGAGCCAGTCCCTCTTCTGCAGAACCGGTGAAATCAAGAAGATAGATGTGAATGTAAAGTAAAAAAAAAATCAGCAGTTGGTACTTGTTCAGTCAATTACCAGCTGCTGATTAAAAAAACGACTGCGAATTACGAATTACGAATTATTTAAACCCGTATCCCAGGTCACAGCCTGTAATGGAGTATTCCACCTGAACGTTTTCAAAGGCAGGTCCGATTTCGGCATAGATGATCATGGCCCTTCCTTCTTCAAGGGGGTTAAGGGCATAGCCGCAGGGGAACACGTCGTATATCATCCTTTCCTTGTTGCTTGTAAGGGTCTTTTTGCTTTTTCCGTCTTTGTCTGCGATAATTGAGAAATCCATGACCTGACCAAAATAATTGTCTGCGTCTCTTGTCTTTGAGTCAACCTTTATGTTGTAGCTGCTGCCGTTGAAAGATATCGGGAACTTGTGGAACTTCCAGTCAACCTTTTGAATCTTGTTGTCCTTGAGCGCCTGGTCTATCTTCTTTGATTTGAATTTAAGGTAGTTGGTCATCTCATCGCTATCGCCTGGAACTCCATATTCGTCAGAGTGGTTTTCCGAGAACAAAAACTTGTCGGTAACAAGGCTCTGGATGTAGAAGAAGTAATCGGTGCCGCCCCTTCCTTCATTGGGGAACCAGTAGGAGTAAGCTACCTTTCCGTCGTCAGAAAAACCGAGGATATAGAAAACTGGGTTTACACCCGGGTGGTCCTTGTTTGCGTAATTTGAAAATGAAACCGGATCAACCCTGCATTCATCCGCATCAAAATCTGCGACAGTCATCTGGGTAAAGGGTTTCTCGGCTTCTTTCGGCTCTTCCTTTTTGGTTTCCTCCACAGGCTTTGCTTCTTCAGCAGGTTCGGCTGCAACCGGTTCGGCGGCAACTGGCGTAGAGTTAGTTTCCGGGGCCTGAGTTAAAACCTGGGGCTGTTCTTCTTTCTTTGAGTCCTTTTTGTCTTCCGGACATCCTGTTAAAACTGCAAGGGCAAGAAAAGCCCCGCATGCGGTCAAAAGTGTTCTGTTAGTAAGTCTGATAAATGCTTTCATGCAATTAATTGTACATTTAACGCCAAAAATGTCAATCATTTGGCCTGTAGGCTGGAGGAGTAATTAAGAATTAAGAATTAAGAATTATGAATTATGAATTATGAATTATGAATTATGAATTATGAATTATGAATTATCTGGCCTTGCTCAATTTTCCCATTTCCTGTAACATGAATGTGAGGTGTTGTTTATGAAAAAGTTTGCTTTGATTATGGTTTTATCTCTGGCATGTCTGATGGTTTTTGCCAAACCGCGTGCAAAGGAAGAATCCCCCAAGGAAAAGACTTTGATGGAGCAGGGGCTTGCTCTCATTGACCTTATGCTGGAAAAGGCTTCGTGTGATGCCTATATAGAAATGTTCCTGAGCGATAGTTTTAATGTGAAGGAAAATGCAAAGAAGATAAAGGACGGAGATTATTCAAAACCGACCGCAGTTTACAGGCTTGTAAAGGATTCTTCAAGTTCCGTAATACAGCTTATGGCCGACATGGTAGACTATGACCTGAGTGTTTTAACTCCACGGATCAGGGAAGAAATGGAAGGACAAGTGTTTTTGAGCTTTGCCTCGCTTTGGAATTCCCGAAACGGTGTTAATGATATGGCATTGTCTAGTGTGCTTGTTTCCGGCTTGGTATTCGACAGTGATGAGCTAAAGGAAGACTGCATATATATTTTTACCTTTAAGGATGCCTATCCTGTGACAGTGTCCTTTAAGCGTGGGGAAGGAAAAGCAGTTTCTGCCTCCGCAATGTTCATAATGGACAAGGATTTTCCCAATAGTCTCATCCAAATGTTTGAAGAGTTTAACAAAGAATTTAACATGGAAATGAAAATAAAGCTGGAAAAGATCATGTGAAACGTGGAATTTGTTTTGTATGCACCGTCATCCCGGACAAACAAACATTGTCATCCCGGACAAACAGGCATTGTCATCCCGGACTTGATCCGGGATCCTCCGCTGGCCTGGTAGGTCACCGATAGATTGCCGTGTCGAGCACGGCAATGACATACTGGCAAGGCAATCTTAATTCCTAATTATCCGCGTTTACGTCTTGACTTTAACCGCTAAAATCTGATAAAATCATTTACACTTATTGTGCATATAGGGCACAAGTGGAATTGGCCTATAGGGAACCCGTTACTCCCTGTGGCAAAATAGCATACATAGAGGTTTTAAAATGTACGCAATTGTTGAGTATAAAGGCAATCAGTACAAGGCTGAAAAAGACGCCGTCCTTACAGTTGACAGAATTGACGAAAGCGAAGCAAAGGCTGGCGACACAATTACCATTGATTCAGTTCTTTTAGTTAGCGATGGTGACAAGGTTTCCGTTGGTACTCCTTATGTTAAGGGTGCAAAGGTAACTGTAGAAGTTGGTGAAACATTCAAGGACAAGAAGGTTCTGGTCCTCAAGTACAAGAGCAAGAAGGACTATCACCGTCTTCATGGACACCGCGAACAGTATACCAAAGTTACCGTTAAGGACATTGCAATCTAAAATCGGTGACGTCGGTACTTTTGGTTTGTGACCGGGAAGGCTGCATAAAGAGTTGTGTGGCCACAGGTCATGCGGAGTTTGCGAAAAGGGGCAATGACATCGTTTGTGCGGCGGAATCAAGTCTGATGCGTACGGCGATTGAAGTTCTGGAATCAACGCAGGCTCTGACTGTAAAAAAGGATGTTTCCACAAGGGGAACACTCGCTTTCCATGTGGAATGTGAATATCCGGCTGACCCTGAATTGAAGGGAAGGCTCAAGTGCGTGGCGGATTTTTTAAGGACAGGTTTTGGTGATCTGACTTGTGAATATCCGGACAACGTGCAGATGCGAGAAGAAATTGAATAATTTAGGCTGATTCAGTTCAGCGGAGGATTAAAATGGGACGTAGTAAAGGTGGTAGCGGTGCAAAAAACGGCCGTGATTCAAATCCCAAAAGTTTGGGCGTAAAGAGATATGGCGGAGAATTGGTAAGTGCTGGTTCAGTTCTGGTAAGACAGCGCGGAACCCACATCCATCCGGGTGACAATGTAAAGAGGGGCGGAGACGATACCCTTTATGCAATTGCAGACGGAAAAGTTGTTTACGGTGAACGCAGAAACCGCAAGATTGTTTCTATCGAAGCCGTAGCTGCTGCAAACTAAGTTTGTACCAATCTGACCATTGTTCGATGCCCAGTGTGAATAATCATGCTGGGTATTTTTTTTAACGGAAGGTTTTTTTATGATTCAGTTTGCTGACGAGGCGACCATTACGGTCATTTCCGGAAAAGGCGGCAACGGTTGCATTTCATTCCGGCGCGAGAAATACATTCCCAACGGTGGACCCAACGGCGGTGACGGTGGCAGGGGAGGCAATGTCGTGTTCTGCGTAAAGCGTAACCTGCGTACTCTTGCACACTTGCGCTATCATCCCATCTTCAAGGCAAAGAACGGCGGCGACGGTCAGGGCTGGAACCGTTATGGAAAAGATGGAGACGATGTCGTGATTCCAGTACCTCCAGGAACAACCCTAAAGGATTCTGAAACCGGTGAGGTAATCCACGATTTTGCAACGGACAGCGAGGATGAGGTTTTTGTTTTTCTTGAAGGCGGAAAAGGCGGCTGGGGAAACGTTCATTTTAAATCAAGCACGAATCAGGCTCCACGCTATGCACATCCGGGAAAACCGGGAGAAGAAAAGGTATTAAAGGTTGAGCTTTCGATTATGGCGGACGTAGGTCTTGTGGGATTCCCAAATGCGGGAAAATCCAGTCTGCTGGACCTATTTACAAACGCAAGGCCAAAGATTGCCCCATATCCGTTTACGACCAAGATTCCGAATCTGGGGGTACTTCATGTTGATGCGGAAAGCGACTTGATCATAGCGGACATTCCTGGAATAATCGAAGGTGCATCGCAGGGGGCAGGTCTTGGAATCCGTTTCCTAAAGCACATTTCCAGAACGGCATGCCTCCTCTTTATGATTGACTGTTCCGCTCCCAATTACAAGACGGCATACAGCCAGCTCTTAAAGGAATTGAACGATTTTAGCGAAGGCCTTTTGCAAAAACCAAGAATCGTACTCTGCAACAAGATAGACATTGAAGGTGCCATGGATCATGCCCGTGAGCTGGTGGAAATCATTCATGCGGAAGAAAAGGACACGAAGGTCATTCCTGTCTCAGTTGCGGCAAGGCAGAACATTGATGAAGCAAGGAATGAAATCATTTCTCTTGTAAGTCAGATGGAACGGCTCAAATCTCCTGGAAAAAATCATGCATCATCCGGTGATGTTCCTGTAAAGTCAAGCTTTATGGCGGAAAGGTCCGTTGACGACAGCATGGAAGAACAGTTCCCCGGATCGGAGGCATAGAGGTGAAGATAGCAGTTCTTGGCGGCTCTTTTAATCCGATTCATGTGGGACATCTGGTTCTGGCGGATGAAGTGTGTTCAACTTTGGGATATGACAGGGTCCTGTTCATTCCGGCTTTTGTTCCTCCGCACAAAGAAATGGTCGGAGGTTTTTCTGCACGGGACAGGCTTGAGATGACACGGCTTGCATGTGAGGGAGATGAGCGTTTTGAGGCAGAGTCATGCGAGATTGACCGCGGTGGAGTCTCATACACATACGATACAATCTGTTATCTGGAAGAAAAATATTCATCTGAGCTTGAAGGAAAAATCGGCCTGATAATGGGAAGTGATTTGCTTCCCGGCTTTCATCTGTGGCATAAGGCAAAGGAACTGTCTGAAAAATGCCAGCTGATTCTTGCCCTGCGTCCCGATGGAGGGGCAAAATCATCCAGCTCAAACAAACCCAAGGGTGACTATGCGAACCTTGACTCAAATTTTGATGCCTCAAGGGAAGAACTGTTCAAGGGGGCGCTGCATATGGATAATCCCCTTCTTGAGATAAGCTCCACGGAAATCAGGACCCGCATTGCCGATGGAAGGAGCATCCGGTATCTTGTACCTTCTTTAGTTTTCAAGTATATTAGGGATATGATGGAAGACAACAAGTAATATGAATTTTACTGGTGATATATTGGATAAAGTCCGTGAGTTTGCAAAGGCAGCCGAAAAGCCAGAACGTTACGAGCATTCCGTGCGTGTGGCGGAAACGGCAAGGCAAATGTGCGTCATTTATGGAGAAGACCCTGATAAGGGATATTTTACGGGATTAGCCCATGACATATGCAAGGATCTTGATGATGAAACTCAGATTTCCCTTGCACGGCAGGACGGACTGGAAATAACCGAACTTGAGCGGAGAAAGCCGTTTCTTCTGCATGGAAGGGCAGCGGCAATCAAGCTTCAGAAGGATTTTGGCGTTAACGATGCCGACGTGATTCAGGCTGTGGCGCACCATACATTCGGGTGCAAGGATCCGTGTACGCTTTCAAAAATCATTTTCGCCGCAGACAAGATAGAACCTGGCAGGCCACAGTCAACGGAAGAATACAGGAAGGAACTGTTTTCAAAACCTCTTGATCAGATGACTTTGGCTGTTCTTCAGGGGCATATTGATTTCCTGTTATCTAGAGGAAAGGAGATTGCTCCGATTAGTTATATATTCAAAGACTGTCTTATGGGAGGAGCTGGTCAATGAAATTATCTGCAGAAAAAAAAGGTCTTTTGTTTTTATCTCTGATTGTGCTTATTGTTGTTTCCGCAGTGGTGTTTATAGTCGTATCAATGGGTACTGATCCTGCAGCAGCATATTTTAAGAAGGGACAGGTGGTAAAAACCCTTATCGTACTCGCAGACAACGAGAATAATGTGCTTTCAACAGATTTGCTTCTATATCATCCGGATTCACAGAAATCAGCCCTTTTTAACATTCCCGGAAACACAGGCGACATATGGGAGTCTCTGGATGGAGAAAACGGAAGGTCAGGCCGTACGGACAGAATTGATGCCGTGTATCATGAAAAGGGAATCGATGCCTATGCGGCGGAAATCTCTGACCTCATGTTCAAGAAAAACAAGACAGGCTCAAACGACATTCAGTTTATTCTGGAAATTGACTTGGAGAATCTGGGTAAACTCACGGATTTGCTTGGAGGCCTAAAGGTATTTGTTCCGTCTCCTGTTGACATTGTTAATGACGTGGGCGAGAGGTGGCTTTTGCCTTCTGGTTACATGACGCTGGACGGTGACAAGATTAAGACATACATGGAATACAGCCTTCCTGATGAAGATGACGCTGAGATTGATGACCGCAGGCAGACTGCTGTTGTTGCCCTTATTTCTGCCATTCATGAACAGAGCAATGTAATCAAGGATAAGAAAAGCTTTAAGTTCTTTACTGATAAATTCAAGACAAACATGTCTCCCAGCATTCTTCACAAGCTTCTTGACGGTATCTCAAACATCAACACGGAAACAGACCGCCTTGTTCCACAGACATTGACGGGAAGTTTGCGTACATTGCCTTCTTCCGGCCAGACTTTGCTTTTCCCCCTGTTTGAAGGACAGCTTATAAAGGATGTTGTTGAGCAGAGCCTTGAGTCTTTGGAGACGGGTGGCAAGGGATCGTATCACTATGTTGTTGAAGTATTGAACGGAAGCGGATTGGACCGCGGTTCTTCCAAGGCAATTGAAACCCTCAAGGAACTCAAGAACTATGACTTCCTGCCGCCTGCAAATGCGGATAACTCTGACTACGAGCACACTGTAATCATAAGCCATCTTCAGATAGAGGATACGGATGCACTTAATGTTCTTGCAAACTTCATTCAATGTAAATATATTGAGCATCAGCCTGAAAGCACTTTTGGCACGAGCCGCTCGGATTTTACGGTTATTTTGGGCAAGGACTGGAACGGACGATATGTTCTTGGCGGTTACACGGGACCTGAGCCGGAAGTGGACGATACTGAATTGGGTGTTGAAACAGAAGCTGGTTTTGCAACGTCAGCAGATTAAGGAGGACGGATTATGGAAAAGACAGATCAGCAGAAAGCGCTAGAGATAGCAAAGGTTCTTCAGGATGAAAAAGCCAACGATGTTGCGGTTCTGGACATCTCAGGACTGAACAGCTGGACGGATTATTTTGTCATTGCAACGGTGAACAGTGCGGTTCATTCACAGGGCCTGTACAAGTCGATAAAGGAGTACATTTCAGAAAACGACATGGAGATTCACAAGACGGTCCGCAAATCCTCACAGGGAGAAGACTGGAACCTTATAGATTTGGGAAATGTGGTCATACATTTAATGTCTGAAGAAGCCCGGGGGTTCTATGAGCTGGAGAAACTGTGGCATGCTGGCGTAAAGCTGATGTAAGGAATTGTCCGGAATTATAGATCAGTATTCGGAGTCGTCAAGGTCATCGGAGTCCCTGTCAACACCGTAAATCTCATCGTCAAAATCACGGCGCCGGTTGTCATATCCGTCCTCTGCTTCCTGGTCATCAAATGGCTCGTCGTACTCGTCTTCATCCTCAACTAAATCATCGTTGAATGAATCTTCGTCCTCGAAATCGTCTTCAAAATCATCTTCAAAGTCGTCCTCGAAATCATCATCATAGTCAGAAGAAAAGTCATCCTTGTAGTCGTCATCATAGGGGAATCCGGCTACAGAAGCAAAGTCCAGCAAATCGTCTTCATCGAACATACAGGCATCTCCTTATGCTATCCTAGAGAGTAATTTTTAGTATAGATTTTGTCAATCGGGTTTTGAAAAAAAGTTGAAAAATTATTGGGAATTTGGGGTGCCAATCGTTTTAAATTGTCACGCGGATTCCAAATTGCTACGCAATTTGTTTAAAGGATTTTTGTTTGGCTCTGGGGGGTAGTGGAAGTTTTTTGGGATAAGCTGGCGTATAGGAATCGACTTTTCTTAACCCAGCCAGCAAGAGGCAACATCTACAAAACACGTAACGCTAAGATTCCGGGTCAAGCCCGGAATGACCAAATAGCAAGATGAAAACACCAACCAGCCAGACACCCCACTTTCAGGAAATGCCGTAGGCATTTCGAATCCGTGTGACAAACCTCTTCTTCAATTACCATCCAGCAAGACACAAAGCAAATCAGCATGACAGCTTCAATACATAATTCTACATTCATAATTCCTAATTATGCATTATGCATTCTTAATTCTGAATTGATTTTCTTCTTGACACAAACATAAAAAAAATATATATTGTTCCGGTATGTTGCGTAGTTTGACTGTTCAGGCTCCGGCAAAGATAAATCTTGGACTCAGGGTTTTTCCTAAGCGGGCGGACGGTTACCACGAGATAGAAAGTATTTTTTCGACCGTAAATCTGTGCGATTCAATTACCGTTCAAGTTTTAGATCAAAAAGATGTCTGCAAAGTGGACTGCGAGGGGATGGTTCTTCCTCAGGAGAATACATTTACAAAGGCATACAAAGCTTTCTGCGTGCTGACTGGCATACGGGAGGGCGTTCATGTTCATGTGACAAAGCGCATTCCTGCCGGCGGTGGATTGGGGGGCGGATCAAGTGATTCTTCTTCTTTTATTAAATCCATTGACACATTGTTCGGTACTCAGTTAAGTGATTCTGCCTTGCTTGATATTGCGGGGCAGGTTGGAAGCGATGTTTATTTTTTTACTCGTCGGCTCGTGGAGGAAAATAAAGTCAATTCCATTGGGAGAGGTTTTACTGCGATTGTAAGAGGTCGCGGTGAGATAATAAAGCCAATAGAAAACCGGAATGATTTTTCGATTCTTTTGGTTTTTCCTGGAGTGCATGTTTCGACAAAAGATGCATATGATCTGGTCGATGCTTCACTCGGGTTGAATACGGAAAGCAAGCGTTCGGATGAAGATCTTGAATGTTTGTATAAAAAGCCGATACGGGAATGGTTTTTCAGTAACGATTTTACAGCTCCTGTTGCGGGAAGGTACCCCAGAATACGACAAGCCATGGATGAGCTTATAAAAGCTGGTGCTGACTTTGTTGATATGTCTGGCTCGGGGTCTACTGTTTTTGCTGTCTTTGAGGATAGGAACAAGGCTGATTTTGCATACAGGACGCTGGCAATGCAGTGGGACTCCTTACTACTTTAAAAAATGGTCAGGAGGACGGGTTTATGCAAGTTACTGAGGTAAGAATCCGTAAGATCGAAGGCGAGGGTAAGTTAAAGGCCTACGTTACGGTGACATTTGATGAATGCTTTGTAATTCACAATGTCAAGATTATTGAAGGGAAGGCGGGGTTGTTCATAGCAATGCCCAGTAGGAAAACAGCGAGTGGTGAGTTCAAGGATGTTGTTCATCCCATCAGTCCTGAGTTCAGACAAGCCTTGCAGGACAAGATTGTGGCCGAATATAATGAAGGTCACTTTGAAACTGGAACTGTCAGCGCGGATTTCTAATTCGTTCTGATTAGTATATTTTGGGACGTCGTCAAGTGGTAAGACAATGGCTTTTGGTGCCATCATTCCGCTGGTTCGAATCCAGCCGTCCCAGGTTTTAGGTAAAACAGTTTTAAGTAATCTTTTTTTAAGGAGTTCTAATAATGGAACGTTTTGTTATTAACGCAAAGACACGTAAAGAGACAGGAAAAGCCGTGTCAAAAAGACTTCGTGCAGAGGGACGCATTCCAGCAGTTGCATATAATGAAAAGGGCGAATCTATCATGCTGGAAATTGATGCCGCAGAATTCTCAAAGGCATGGCGCTCAATTACAAAAACAACTTTGGTCAACTTGAAGATTGACGGTCAGGACAATCTGGCATACATCAAGGACACAGAATATGACATCAAGACCGACAAGAATCTTCACGCAGATTTCCACATCGTAAGCGGAAACAAGCCGATCACAGCAATACTTAAGATTCGCCTCACAGGAAATGCAGCCGGTGTACTCAAGGGTGGTTTCATGGTAAAGCATGTTCCTGACGTAAAGCTCAAGGCTCTTCCTGCTGACATGCCGGAATCTGTTACAGCCGATGTCTCTGCACTTGAGATCGGTGGAAAGCTTGCAATCAAGGATCTTAATCTTGGCGACAAGGTAAGCATCCTCTCAAATCCTGAGGGACTTATCGTAACAATCGCACCACCAAAGAAATAAGATTTAACATCCGTTTAATCCTATAGAATGAAAGCGCAGATAGCCTTAGGGTGGTCTGCGTTTTTTTTGCCTTTTTTTATGGGGAAAATATGTCTAGTGATTTTGATGACCATCTCCGGCGTGAGCTGATGGAATGGGGCCTGGATTTTAACGCAAGGGTTTCCATTGGTGTTGCCGTAAGCGGTGGTGCCGACTCCATGGCCCTGTTGACCTCCCTTTGTCATGTCCTGCCCGCCAATATCACGCTTAAAGCAATTACGATAGACCATAACATGCGCTCCGAGGAAGAAAGCGGCGGGGATGCCCAGGCCGTAAAGGATTACTGCAGGAAAATCGGTGTGCCCTGTGCCTGCCATGTCATACCCAGGGGAAAGGTTGATGAGCTTGCAAAAGAACGTCATTCCGGGGCGGAAGAAGCTGCCAGAACTCTGCGCTACCAGGCTTTTGACACTTTTATTGAATGCAACAACCTTGTATGCCTGTGCCTTGCCCATCATAAAAACGACCAGATAGAAACAGTGCTCATGCGTCTTTTTGCCGGTGGAGATACCAATGCTCTTTCCGGAATCCCAAAGAAACGCGGTAAATATTTCCGTCCCCTTCTGGATGTGGAAAGAAAGGACATAGAAAGCTATCTTTTGAATCTTGGAATCGAATGGAGGACAGACAGGAGCAACAGTGAGAATACGATGCTCAGAAACCGTGTGCGCAACCTCCTGTGGCCCATGCTGGATGCCAATTTCCCCGGGTGGCAGGATGGCGTGTGGAGCATGTCAAGGAAAATGAAGGACAACAATACCGTCCTTGAGTCATGCACAGACCTGGCGTTTGACCGTGTTGATGCCGCATTTGATGAAAAAGACAGGGTTTATTCCCTCATGCGCTTTGCGTTCAGCAGGGAAAGCCGTGCAGTGCAGAGGAGGCTCATCTACCGCGGAATAAAGATGGTGGGTGCCCAGTCGCGTGTTCCTTCAACTATAGTGGAAAACATCCTTGATGATGCTGCGGGTAAGGCAGAATGGAAGGAAAATGCCTCTGGAATCGAGTTTGAGTGCGGTTCAGAGCGTATAATCCTCAGGAAACACGTAAAAGAGGCGACAGAATCAGGTTTTTTTGTTATAATAGAAAAAGATGGACTTTATGCGCTTGGAAGCCGAAAATTAAGAGTAAGGCATATTGACGGTGGAATGCAGCTGACTCTAAATGAAGATGAATCTTCCGTAATTTTTCTTTTGAATCTTTGTTTTCCATTTGTATGCCGAAGCCGGCAAAGCGGTGACTCCATTCGGACAGGCGACGGTTCGTTAAAGGCCGTGAGCAGAATATTTGAAGACTGGAAATGTGGACCGCATCGGGATGAAATAGCAATTATCCAGGATTTAAATGCCCCGGATCAGCCCCTGGTATGCCTCTGGGGACAGCCGTTTGGATATAAAAACTGGATTGTAAAGGAATGAATATGAAAAGAAAATGCTTGCTTTTTGTGGTTTTCTCTTTTGTGGTAGCCTTGGCTCCTCTTTTTGCCCAGGGTTATAACTCAAACTCCTATGACCCTCTTGATGATTCAGCGGGAGCGGCTAACAGAAGAACTGCATTGCGATGCCTTACGCTTTCTAAAGACTATGCAAGGCGTGGGGACTGGAATACATGCATTTCCCAGGCATCTTTGGGCATTTCCTACGACGAGACTATTTCCGACCTCTGGTACATGCTTGCGGTTGCAGAGGTTTCCACAGGCAGGTCAAAGGCTGTTGCCTCAAGCTATCTTAAAAAGGCAATGGAAGAAAAGAACTGGCTTGACTATAACCGTGATTCTGCAAGGCTCCTTTATGCCGACATTCTCTGCGATACCCAGTGTTATGCGGATGTTTTTGCAGTCCTGGACGGAAACGCCGAATATTCAGCCAACGAGAATTATGTCAATGCCCCGTGCATCTATTCAGCGGAGGCGGAATACATCAGGGCAAAGGCCCTTTACCGTTTGGGCGATACGACATCCGTAAAGCTTGCCCGCACAAAGATAGATGAATGCCGCAGGATGTACCCCAATGACGTAAGATTCCCGCAGCTTTTCTTTACCTATGAAAATCCAAAAATCGTAAATTCAGAGGTTAACGCTCTTGCCACTGCATTCCTTAATAAAATCCGCCGTGAGGGTGCCTCCTATTACGAGGGAAATTCTGTTGTGGCTGCCACAGAGACAGAGATGCTTGCCATTCCGTTTGCCCCTCAGGATACCCGTGTTGTCCTTTTGCGTTCTTTTGCGGCACGTGGACTAGGACATCCCCGCTATGCCATCCTTGCATTAAAGGAAGGCCTCATCACCCAGAAAGCCGCGCTTGACTATTTTGAATCCTATGCAGACAGCGTCATCCCCTATGATGTGATGACCGAGTTCTTTGCACTTTTGACAGACCCCGACGTAAAGGCAGATGCTGCTTCCTATATGAACGGATACAACGGACTTGTTACAAGGGATACAAACGGAGACAAAATCCGTGACCTGTTTATTCAGTTCAGCCGTGGCCGCCCGAGCCGTGTTTACTATGACATGAATCAGGATGACGTATACGAGTGGAACATTGCGCTTGACTTTGGTGTTCCCGTAAACGCAACCCTCTATGCCCAGAGGATGGACCTTTCATGGGGACAGTTCCCGTCTGTAAAGGCCGTTCAGTTCAGGGACGAAAAGAATTCCGTAATTCAGTCGTTCAATCTTGTTCCAGGTGAATGCCAGTGGACTCCTGTAAGGATGATCGCAAATCCATCCATAAGCTCCTCCCTTGGCGTAAAGGTTTATTTCCCGGAATTGAATGAATCAACAGAAAAGAATGCGGCTGGAATTGATACGGAAACCCTTGTAAATGCAGCCTCTTCAATTACAGTTCTCGGAAGTGAAAGGCCAGGCACTCAGATTACATTTGTGCTTCTTGACGGAAAGATAAAGCAGGCGACATACAGCACTTCAAAAGGAATGTATGCACAGGCCCAGTTTGAAAACGGAGATCCTTCACTTCGCATCATTGACTCAGATGGTGACGGAGTGTTCGAGACCACAGAGCTTTATGCCATAGACAAGACAGGGGAGATGGAAGTTCATTCACTTGAGGAAGAGAGAGCCATCATGCTGAACCTGTTTGGTGAACCGTCTAATGGAGTTCAGTATTACCTCCGCATGATTCAGGTTGATACCGGAAGGCCGGATGGAAAGGCAGACTATACCGAGGAATTCCTTCCACGCGGCGGAAAAATCATCTCCTGGGATAACGATGGTGACGGAAACTGGGATGTAAGGTATGTAAGGGAATCTACTCCAAAGGGCAATGTAAAGGCTCCTGTTGTTGAGCAGACCGTATTCTTTGACCCCAACAGCGACATGATCCGCATAACTCTGGAGGATGGAGTTCCTGTAAAGGTTACCAGCGGCATGGTGGAAATGCCTGTCTATCCGGATGACTTGTACCGCTTCTACTGGCTTGGCAAAAAAGGTGACTTCAACTTTACCCGCAAGGCAATTCAGGCTCTGAATGCACAAAATACCCAGGGTGCCTCGATGATTGTGAGCGATAATTCTGTCCGTGCACTGGTCATCCGCATGGGAGACATGAATTACGGCAAGATAATCGAATAGTCCCGGTAAAATTTCTGTTACCTTTTTATTTGCCGTAAGTTATATTTATGGATGTCTATATGAAAAAATTAATTCTTCCCGTTTTTGCATTTTTAGCGCTTATGCTGTGTCTTTGTTCATGTGCCACAGGAGTTACTGGTGTGAACCTTTATTCTCCTGTGAACTACACTCAGGAAGATGCAGTAAAAGATGAAATAAAGACAATACATTCGCTTTTGGAAAAGGAATCCGTAAAAGCCCTGTGGCGTGCATGCCTTTTGCTTGAAAATTCAACAGAAATGTCCGGTGTAAAGGAATGTTATGACGAATGTCTTGCAAAGGTTAATTCCGAATACCAGAAGGCCTGGGAAGAAAAAAAATACATGGAGGCCCTGCGTTTAGGCCAGTCTCTTGAAAATTCTTCAGGCCAGAAAAAAAATCTTACCCCAAGTCTTGCACAGGTTAAGGCTGCCATGGAAAAGGAGATGGCGGTAAAGATGCCTAGTGCATCCGGCGGACAGACAAAAGTTTCTCAGATGATAAACGGTACTGTTACGGTTCTTGTGGACAAGGGAATAAAAGTGGAGAACGGTTCCGGTCGTGTGGACTCCATGCTCGGCAGCGGTTTCTTCATTTCAAAGAACGGATACATCATCACCAACCACCATGTAATAGCGGACTGCGTTGACCCCTCCTACAAGGGATATGCAAAACTCTACATAAAGCTTGCCGAAGACTCCGACACAAGGATTCCGGCGAAAGTCGTGGGCTACGACAAAATCATGGATCTTGCGCTTTTAAAGACGGAAGTCGATGCCCCATATGTTTTTTCTCTGGGCTCAAGCAAGGATCTGGATGTCGGCGACAGCGTGTATGCAATTGGTTCTCCCCTTGGACTTGAAAGGACACTCACAAGCGGAATCATTTCTGCAACAGACCGTGAGCTTTTGAGCATGGGAAAGGTTTTCCAGATTGATGCGGCGGTCAATTCAGGAAACTCCGGTGGTCCTATGATTGATTCATCCGGAAAAGTTCAGGCTGTGGTTTTTGCCGGTGTGGTGAACTATCAGGGACTCAATTTTGCAATTCCAGTTGAATACCTAAAATCTGATTTGCCGTTTCTCTTAAATGGCGGACGCAGGGAACACTGCTGGATGGACTGTTTTGGAAGGACAAAGAGGCTTGCAGGTTCCGGGGCAAAGAACGAGGGTCTTGAGGTCCTGTATGTCATGCCGGGTGGTTCAGCGAGCCGTTCTGGATTAAAGGCCGGAGACGTGATTGTTGCGCTTAACGATACGAAAATTACTTCGATTGATGACATTCACCTTGCATGCCTGCAGATGAGCGCTTCAACAATATGTACGGTTCAGGCTGTAAATGCGGACGGTAAAACTAAGAAATATACGGTGTTTCTTGAGGACAGAAGTCAAAATCCAGGCTACGACATTTATACCCACGATTTGATTTCCGGGGCATTGTATCCGCTAATTGGAATGGAGCTTGTAAGGGTTTCCACTACAAATAAAAACAAATATTCAATTACAAAAATCCTTAAGGCATCCATGGCAGATGAATCTGGTTTTAGCGAAGGGGATCCTGTTGAAATAATAAAGGCAGAATTGTCTCCGCAAAAAGATTTTCTGTTCCTGCAGCTTTATGCCCAAAAGAAAAAGAATGGTTATCTGGATTTCGGACTGGGACTTCAGGTTCCACTGGAAGGATTTTATTATTTTTGATGGTTTAACCCAAGGAGAAGTAGCTTATGAAAAAGTTGTTTGGCATTGCCATATTGCTGTGCCTTTCGTTTAGTGTTTTTGCAAAGGGAACATTCAAAAAAAGCAAGTATGTGCTGTTTGATGTAAAGCAATATGACGTTAATGGAAACCTGACGGAAGAAACATGGGATGACGGATACAACTGCAAGTATTTTTATGATGAAAACAACAATCCCGTAAGATCAGTTCAAAACACAGGCATTACAACAGAATTCAAGGTTGTGGATGAACATGAAATCCTTGAAACATGGTCGGATGGATCACAAAGGCAGTATATATACGACATGAATCACAATCTTGTAAGGGAATACTGGAAAGATCCTGAAGATGAACGCTTTGAAAACTACATGGAATACACTTTCATAGACAACAGGGAAGTCCGTTATTCAGTTTACATGTATGGGGAAAAGACTTCTACCTACTGGAACTATTATGATGAAAATGGAGTTCTTGTGCGGAGGACAAATTCCTATGGCGACGAATACTTTTTGGACTATGATTATTACGAAAACGGCAAAGTCAAGACAAGATATATGTATGAATTAAAGTCAAAGAAGGAAAACAAGTCAATTGATGAAATCCATTATACGCTTACAAAAATCAACCGCGACTATTGGCCTTCTGTAAACAGTGACGAAAAAGTTTTGGTCCTGCAATATATCGGTTCAACAGCCAAATACAAGATTTACAGCTCATCTTTGGTATGGGGTAGTGCGAAAAGGGAAACGACAAGGCTTATTGTTTTTAAGGGAAATAAATATCAGGGCCACTATTATGGAATAAACTCCAACATGTACATAGACGGCAACAAACTGATTTTTAGCGATTATGAAAAAGAATATGGAAATGCAATCGATTTTTCCAAAGGCATTCCAAAAGAAGTTTATGTCGACGGTGAAATAAAAGGTTTTGCAAAGTAGCTTTGTATTTTAAAACCATGACAACACTTCGTCGTAAGGAAGCTTCCGTATTTTATCCAGAATTTCTGGCTGCTTCCTTTTGTCCTTGATTATTTCTGCAAACGAAAGGTTTTCGTGATTTTTCATGTACAGAACGGTCAGGCGGTGAAGAAAATATTTGTAGGATTTTGATTTGCTTGAGCTGCTTGAAAAAAATTCTTTTAGTCCACTTTCTATGTCATATGAACCTTCTGATGCAATAGCCTCGCAGATTCCTTCTTCCTTCCAGGATGGCAAACTGAACCTGTTGAGCAGGTTGTGGATTTTTGTTAGAAAGACATGGGTGCTTTCGTGGAGGACAAGGCTTTCAAAACTTCTTGTGTTATCCTCTTTACTTTGGGTGATTGTTTCCTTCTTGCTAAGGTCTGTCTTGTTCAAAACTATAAAACCATGGTTTCCGTAGGTATTGGTTATTCCCATCGATTTGTTGTTTATGTTGGAAAAGAAAGTGTAAAGACCGTAATTGTCGCAGATGAAAAAATTCAGCTTTTTGTCTTCGTTGTAAAATGGATTTGTTTTGATTTTCTCCGTCAGCTCTGTAAAATATTCCTCTAGTTCTTTTCCGTCCGATGAGTTCAGCTTGTAGTTTTCAATGTTGTTGTAATGAAAGCTGATGTTTCCATTTGAAAATTTATTCTTGAAAAATAATCCACAGCACAGCTGAGAAAGAATTAAGTAGACGATTAAAACTGCCAAAACAATTGATTCGATAATGATTTTTTTCTTTTTAGTCATTTATTTACCCCATTGATTTATTATATATCAAAACCATTTAATTATCTATGATTAAAATCTCCAAATCAGCTTTTGACGAAGAAAAAACTTGATGAAATCTTTTTGAGATGTTAGAATGTAATAAAGTTTATGGTACCAGATAAAGATGGTATGGAGGTAAAAAATGAATAAAAGGATTGGGTTGTTTTTCTTGTTGGCTTGTCTTTTGGCAAATAGTGTATATGCAAAGCGTGGACCTCAACCGGTAGTGGAACCTCTGCAAAAGGGAGATTACATTTATGATAGAGGTGGAGATGGATATTTTTATAAAGAAAGTAGATGGTTTGATTCTGGATATGATTCCTATGGCATAACAATTAAATCCATAAATGAGCCGAAATTTTATTTTTATGTGCCGCTTTACACTATAAAGTTGAATCCAGATCTTGAAAGTGACACGCAAATTGTAGAAATAAAAAGCATGGAATTTAAAGATGAAGAAACTATCACAGTTGTAAATGAAAGGGATCAGGTTTTTGAATTCAATATCAATACTTATGAAGTTAAAAATCTTTCAAAGGCAGATGATTCAACTACAGCTGAACTGTATGATTTGAAGTATAAAAGGATTATTGAGGGAAACGCATGGCATAAATACAAGGGTACTCAACCCAAGAAAAAAAAGCTTTTAAAAGTTGAAGATGTAGTTGCTCTTGCAGAAGAAATATTGTTTCCACTTTTTGGGGAAGAATCTATAAGAAAGGAACAACCATATATAGTCAGAAAGTATAAGAACAAATGGTATGTAAAAGGCAACAAATCTGGCAATTCTGTAGATGGAGTGTTTGAGATTGTAATAAATGCAGATACTTCGCGAATTGAATCTCTTGTACACTGGTTGTATTAGGTCTCAAGTCTACCCCTTTGTTCGGGTAAAAACGGAGGTAAAAAATGAATAAAAAGGTTATTCTGTTTTCTTTGTTGTTTTTGATGTGTGTTGCAGGCCTATCTGCAAAGGAAAGCATTTTATCTGTCTTTGAAAATTCGCAGGGTGAGACGAACTTGGAGCTGTGCTTGAAAAAGGGGCTTGAAAAACTGGGTGTAAATCTTGAAAAGGAAATTTCTGACAACAGGGTGAGCGCAATAAACTTCATCTTGAAAAACACTTTTGAAAACAACATTCATAAAATGAGGGGAGAGGAAGACAATCAGATTTTTGTAAAGAATACCGGCGAAGAGGCCGTTTTTGATAAAGACGGAAAACTCGTTACAAATGACTGGAACAGGGGTTCATTCAACTACGGAAACTATGATAAGCCCATTCAAAAATTTGAGCTTGATATATGGCCCTGGTTGATTTGGGGAAATACAAGGGAGGACCCGACAACATTTGAAGAGAGGTTTTACTATTACATAATGGATCTTGATATCGGCATACAGGAATACATTTTTTTGGAGGACAAAAAGAGCCTGGAAAAGATAAAGTATGGGGAGCTGACGGAAACCGACAAATTTGTATATCAATTCTTTAATTATCTCTTGTTCAATGAGTCCTACAAATACGATTTGTCAGAAAAGAATATGAGGAATTACCGGAAGAGCGCTGAAAACTACTGGAAATATCTGTCTCAGCTTGTGGAGCTATCAGGATATAAAAACTAAATCTTTTGGATGAATTGAAGAGGAGGAAGAGCGATGGTGGAAGAATCAAATGTTTTTGAGGATAACGGAATTTACAGAGTGGGCCAGTCTTTTGAGTGCCACGGAAACAGTTTTAAAGAGAACGAGGAATTGACCTACAAGGGCTGCAAGTTTGACCGCTTTGAGGAAGCCTGGTATTACGCCTTTAAAGACACAGCCGGAAAGTATAAGTTTCTCCTTGTCTATGACGAAAAGGAATTGAATTCTTACGCCAAGTATTTTTCTAAGGTGTAGGGGGATTTATTTTTCTTTTAAAATCTGTTCAAATGTTTCGGAGAAAAAGTCTTTTACGTAGATTTCAATTTCTTTTTCACGGGATTTAAGATATTCAATCATTTTTTTTCTATCATTTATTGAGGCTGAAATTCGGGAGTTTTTTGTTTCGGGTATAAAAAGCAGGTATTCCTGAATATGTAAGGCATTTGCAATCTTCTCCAGGGTTTTGTCACTGATCCATGTTTGTCCGCATTCTATATTAGCAATATAAGTATTAGAAACTTCCGCGGCTTCTGCTAATTTTTCTTGTGTCAGATGGTTGATTTTTCTGTATTTCTTTACATTTTGGGCAACAATGCCTCTTATATGGGGTTTATCTTCCATGACTTAAAATTATATGATAATAGTTTATAAATCTTAATAATTTGACATCATAATATAAAGTATGATATAATCATAATAGCTTTATGAACTGGGAGTGTAGAATGCCGAAGGTAATTAATCTTACGTGCCCTGGATGTGGTGCCAGACTTCAAATAGACCAGAAAAAGTGTGAATACTGTGATGCTCCTGTAATTATATCTTCCATAACAGATATTTTTTCTATATCGGCTCAAAATATTACAAAGTATTCAAAGTCGTATGAAAATGATCTTTCTCAAAATCCTGACAACGCGGAATTAACTAATTCTCTTGCTTTCTGTTATATAAGGCTTGGTTTCTACGATAAGGCACTGGAAAAATTCGATAAGGCGATTGAATTGGATATGAATAATCCCAATGCTTATTTCTTTGCAGCAGTCAGTGTTTTAGCAGGAAGAAAACCATTTTTAACTCCGCGTCAAGATATAGACAAAATCGAAAAATACCTTAACGCTGCTTTGGCTTTGGAGGAAAACGGTTTATTCAGATATTTTCAGGCCTATATAAAATATGACTACTTCAAAAGAAAATTCTTTAAAACGTCACCTACTTGGGAAGAATGTTTGGAAAGAGCTAAATCCGATAAATTCTCGCCCGCTGATGTTAACCAATTGTTTTCAATTATGAAACAGGAAATTCCAGAGTGCTTATAAGGGCTGTTTAGCTCTAAAAATATATTAGGAGGAAAGAATTATGGGATTAAAGGAAGAATTGGCTGGACAGGGGCCGAATACACAAAAGGTAATCAGGTATTTTTATGATGACAAAGGATGTTTCAATCCGGCTGTAAAAGATTCTGAATACGATGCGATAGTAAGTGGAATTATGAAAAAAACAGACTGGAAGAAAAAGGCATTAGAAAAGCTTGGTTTGGATGAAGATCAGGTAAGGGAAATAGACCCAATACATTTTGAGGGGTATTATTTTACAGAGCAGAGAGGTGCCTCAGCTCCCACGCATTGTAAAATCGGTGCAGATGGAAAACCTAGAAGTACGGCATATCAGGTATCATGGCTCTTTTTCTCTTCGGAACAAGTTTATCTCTATCAGTATACCCAGCACTTTAATAAATACGTTAAGGACGAGCACACAGAGGAATTCTTTTATAAAGACATAACAAATTTCTCGACGGGCTCGCATAATCTGGAATTAGGGAAAATGGTGATACCGTACACAGATTTTGCATTGGTGGTTCCTGGAGAGAAACTGTATTGCGCATTGGACAAACTGGAACAATATGAATCATCAATACAAGGAATGAAAGCTAAGCTTCGTGAAAAGAAGAATTCTTAAGTGGAAGGAAAGGTTTTCCCAAGCGAAGAAGAACAGGAACTTGTAAGAAAATATGTTATGGAGCGTCCTCTATATAGACCGCCTGTAACATATTTTAAAGTTGTTATGCTTTTCTTTTCAGGCTTGTTTTTTTTAATTGGATTATCAATAGCCACATATCATGCACTTCAACATTTCGGAGTTATGTTACGTAAAAGTTATTTCTTTATACTATTTTTTATCGTTTCTTTTATAATTTTTTCAAGGTGGCTGGGTATTTTGTTGGTTCGATTATATCAGCATTATGCTCCGGAAGAGGTTCGCCGAAGGTGCCTTTTAAAACCGACCTGTTCAGAATATGCGGTTATCGTTTTAAGAAAACACGGTCTCATTGTTGGTGGAATAAAAATATGGATTCGCCTAAAATACAAATGCCGTGGAAATGTCTATCATATTGATGAACCTTAAGGATAAAAAAGTACTTTTTTTATAATTTTTTCAAAATTCTCCCCATAAAATTGTTAAAAACCCCTTGCCTGATACTATTTAAATAGTATGGGGGAAACATCTTTTCTCCCTCATTAAATTTCATAAATAGGAGAATTTCAATGAATTTAACACAAAACACCCAGAGAGAGTACAAGGACCAACTCTTCAAGGCCATATTCGGTCGAAACACCGAGGAAAGCAAGCGTTGGCGACTTGACCTCTATAACGCCCTGAACAACACGAGCTATACCGACCCGGATGCTTTGGAACTGAACACTATTGAGAACGTGATTTATATCACCATGCACAATGACGTTTCTTTTTTGATTGAAGACCAGATGGTACTTTTCGAGCAGCAGTCCAACCTCAACCATAACATGCCACTAAGGGGATTTCTGTATTTTGCTCAGCTGTATCAAGGTTATCTGGTTGAAACAGACCAGGATGTAAACAGGTGTAAGAAGATAGAGATTCCAGCTCCTCAGTTTATCGTGTTCTACAATGGCAGTACAAACACCGATGATGAATTTGAGATGAGGCTCTCCGACTCCTTTAATCACAGGGATGACAATAGGAATTTTTACAGAGCAGCCTACGAATTCACCGCCTATGTTAAGAACATCAACGAAAACCACAGTGAGGGACTTCAAAAAAAGTGCAATGCGTTGTATGATTACAGTAGGTTCGTGGGGAAAGTACGCCGCAACAAGGACAGCGGAATGGATGTTCGTGCAGCTGTTAAAAAGGCCGTTGACGAGGCGATAGAGGAGAACCTGCTGGAAGGATTCTTTGCAAGGCAGAAGGCGGAGGTAATCGGAATGATTCTGGAAGAGTTTGACGAGGAGCGTTTCAAGAGAAACATGAGGGAAGAAGGCTATGAGGATGAGGCATATGACAAAGCCATCGAAGCCGCAGGAAACCTTTTGAAACTTAACGTGTTAACTTACGAACAAATAGCACAAGTGCAGGGTCTCCCTCTGGAAAAAGTGCAGGAAATTGCAGAGAGTATCTGTGTTAATAAATGACACAATTTATACTTTTCGCTTGCCTTCAATATAAAGATGGCAACTACTTCACGACATGGCGATAATCTGCTATAATCTTACCATTATGGTAGACTTAAAGTACAAGAGGAATTTCTGCATAACGGCGCATATTGACCACGGAAAGTCAACGCTTGCCGACCGTTTGATTCAAAAGGCAAAAATCATCGAAGACCGCCAGATGATGAACCAGATTCTGGACAACATGGACATAGAGCGGGAAAGGGGCATTACGATAAAAAGCCAGGCGGTAACAATTCCATACCATGCAAAGGACGGACACGATTACGAGCTTAATTTTGTTGATACTCCGGGACACGTGGACTTTAGCTATGAGGTAAGCCGTGCGATTGCTTCCTGCGAGGGTGCGCTTCTTTTGATTGATGCGACCCAGGGTGTTGAAAGCCAGACCGTAAGCAACATGTACATGGCTCTTGAACAGGATTTGACCATAGTTCCAGTCATAAACAAAATAGACCTTGCCAGTGCGGACATAGAAAGCGTAAAGCATCAGATAGACCACGATCTTGGACTAGACTCTGCGGATGCCCAGCTGGTTTCTGCAAAGACAGGTCAGGGAATAGACGACCTTATGGAGGCCATAGTAACCAAATTTCCGGCTCCAACAGGAAACGTGGAAAATCCCCTTCAGGCCCTTATCTTCGACTGCCACTACGACGAATACCGTGGTGTTGTCGTCCACATACGCATTAAAGAGGGCAGGGTAAAGACTGGAGATATAATCCGCCTTATGAGCTCTGGTGCGGAATACAAGGTGGAGCAGGCCGGCATATTCAAGATTAAGTACGAGGACACTGGTGTTCTGGAAGCGGGGGACGTAGGCTACATCATTGCGGGAATCAAGACCGTTTCGGACGTAAAGGTCGGTGACACGATAACCACTAGCTCAAAGCCAGCCGAAGCGCCTCTTCCTGGATTCAAGGACGTAAAGCCTGTTGTATTCTCTTCCATTTATCCTATTGACTCAAACGACTACGAGGAACTTCGTGACAGCATGGAAAAGCTCAAGCTAAACGATGCCTCCCTTGTATACGAAAAGGACAATTCCCTTGCTTTGGGAAACGGTTTCCGCTGTGGATTTTTGGGACTCCTTCATCTGGAAATCATTCAGGAACGTCTGGAGCGCGATTTTGACCAGGCCATCATCTTTACAGCCCCGTCAGTACGCTACAAGGTCATGCCTGCGGGACATGAGGAATTATGGGTGGACAATCCCGCCGAATTCCCCGAGGGCAAGATTCAGGGTGCGGAGGAACCTTACATCAAGGCCTCAATCATCACACCATCAGAATACCTGGGTCCCATCATGGAACTTTGCCGTATGAAGCGCGGCACCCAAAAGGACATGCAGTATCTGGACGAAAAGCGTGTTGAACTTATATACGAGATGCCCCTTGCCGAGGTCCTGTTTGATTTCTACGACAAGCTCAAGTCCTACAGCCGCGGATATGCCAGCTTTGACTACGAGGTAACCGATTACAGGCCTACGGATCTTGTCAAAATCGACATTCTTATAAACGGAAAGCCGGTTGACGCATTGGCACAGCTTTGTTTCAGGGCGTCTTCTGTGGAAAGGGCCAAGGTCGTGTGCGAAAGGCTCAAGGGTGAGATTGCCCGACAGCAGTTCAAGGTGGCCATACAGGGTGCCATAGGTAGCCAGATTATTGCCCGTGAAACCGTAAATCCGGTACGTAAGGACGTTCTTGCAAAGTGTTATGGCGGTGACGTTACCCGAAAGAGAAAGCTTCTTGAAAAACAGAAGGCCGGTAAAAAACGAATGCTCATGGCAGGTAATGTGGAGCTTCCCCAGAGTGCGTTCCTGGCAGTCCTTAGAGAAAAGGAAGACAACTGAAAATGGAAGGTATAAAAGCCGTTGCATTTGACATTGATGGCACCCTTTATGCAGACTGGAAGCTGAATGTACGTCTTTCCTTTTATGTCCTGCGCCACCTTAGCTTTTTCCTGCGATTCAGCCGTGTAAGGGACAAGATGCACAGGACTGCTCCCCTTGCTGATTTTTTTGAGTATCAGGCACGTCTTCTGGCTTTTGCGATGAAAACCACGCCGGAAGAAGCCAAATCCAACATCCAGAAGATATGCTATGACGGAATGAAGCCATATTTCCGCAAATTCAAGCCGTATCCCCATGCAAAGGAATGCATGGAAAAACTCAAGGAAAAGGGCTATAAAATTGGAATTCTCTCTGATTTCCCGCCTGAACAGAAGGGTGACATCTGGGGAATGAGGGAACTCTGCGACGTTTGTATAGGTTCTGAGGAGTCCGGGGCCTTAAAACCATCACTATATCCCTTTGGAATCCTTGCCATGAAGCTGGGGGTAAAGCCTGGAGAAGTGCTTTATGTCGGCAACAGCATACGCTATGACGTCAAGGGGGCGCTTAATGCGGGCATGAGGAGTGCCTATTTGCTCAAGGGATGGAGAAAAATTTTCAATATTCCGCCAAAAGATGTTGATATTTGCTTCAAAAACTATCGCCAATTACTTGATATTGTGCTAAAATAGAATAACTGTTATAATAAGGCTATAATCGTGTAGTCTGTATACACAGATAAAAAGATATATTCTAAAAGGTATCATTTATGATTCTAGCTATCGTAGTGTCAGCGGCTCTGTCTGCTGTTATCAGTATTGTTATTACTCAGGTAACCAAAAGTCAGAATGCTATGGATAAGGTCAAAAAGTATGCCGACAGGCGTCAGGCAGAATTTGACGATTATTTCAAAACCGAAAAAGACAATATCCAGCTTTTGCGGAGCGAGCTTGAAAGCAAGGATGCCCAGGCCAAGGCAGCCGTAAAGAGACTGGACCAGCAGAAGGCGGAATTTGACAAGCTGGTGGCTGGCCTTCAGGATCCGATAGAGCAGGTCAACTACATCACCGACAAAATCGATTCCTACGATGAGGTCCTGCACAACCTTATGGAAATGACCACGGCGGTAGAGGAAAACCTTCAGAAGGTAAAGGACGAGGCTCACGTCATCGATGTCTTTAACGGAAGGTTGAATGACCAGAACAAGAAGGTGGCTTCAATCGACAGGCAGATAGGGGCGCTTGTACATAAATTTACCGAATCAAACCAGAACGGACTCAAGCATTTGGGCGATTCACTTCTGGAAGAATACGAAAGCCGCGCCCAGTCAATCGCAGATTCTACACAGCATGCAATAGAAGAAAGCCGCGTAATCATGAACAAGATTGCCGCAGACATAAAGGATACCTATGACAATGCAGCCGAAAGGGCCAACCGCCTTGAAGACGCCGCATTTGAAAAGCTTCAGAAGAATTCGGATGAACGAAGCGCCGCTCTCATGGAAGAACTTGGCATACAGACAAAGCAGCTGCAGGCACTCATCGACAGCCGCATCCAGAACGCACAGGAAAGCATCAACGAGCAGACGGAAAACTTCAACGCATCGCTTGACGGTCAGAAAAAGGCATTTGAAAAAGAATACAACCAGCGCATGGCAGAAATCTCCGCCCAGCTTTTGGGACAGGCAAATACAATCAACAAGAAGTTCACCGAGCGTCTTGAAAACCTTGAGCAGTTTGTTGTTGACAGAACCAATGCCCTTGACAATTCATGCAACGAAAAGACAAAGGCCCTTGCCCTTGCATTTGACGAAAACTCAGTCAGCATTGCATCGATGTTCCAGGAAAGGTCACAGGATCTGGAATCCCAGTTCAACGAAAAGATTCAGAATCTTGTACAGGCATTCAAGCAGCGTGCAAAAGACTTTGAGGATGAATATAAGGAAAGAAACGAAAACCTTTCACGCTCATTCAAGGAACATACCAAGGAACTTGAGGATACATATCAGGAAAAGACGGACGACCTTGTTTCTATGTTTACCGACAAGTCAAAGGTTCTTGTTGATGACTTTACCGAAAGGACAAGCCGGATTTATTCAGAGATTGACGAGAAGACCGGTACCCTTAACTCAGAGGTTGAGGACCGCTTGCGTGAAGTTGAAGATTCAGTCCTTCAGAAAATGGAAAATGTTTCCGCTTCCCTTGAGGAACGCACAAAGGCCATCGAGGACAATGTTTATGACACCACCGACACCCTTTCTTCTGACCTTACAGAGCGCCTGAACAATCTTGAGTCAATGGTAACACAGCGCACCGAAGATTTGAGTGCATCTGTTGAACTAAGGACTTCAACTCTGGAAGAAAATGTTGCAAGCCTTACCGAACGCCTTGAGACCTCTGTAGAAGACCGCACAAGGACTCTGGAAGAAAACGTAACGAACAGGATAGAAAGCCTTTCTTCTGAAGTTGAGGAACGCACGCAGAATCTTGAAACTTCTGTGGAAGAACGCACCCAGAACCTTGAGGATTCAGTTAACGAGCGTACTCAGAATCTTGAAGACTCTGTCAACTCTACCCTTGAGAAAATCACTTCGGCAGTTACTGCAAAAACTAGCGGAGTTATCGAAAGCCTTACATCCAAGACTGATTATATCGAAAGTGACTTTAACCAGAGGATTACAAATCTTACTGATGAATTGCACACCCGCACAGGCTCACTTGAGGAAGAACTTAATGAAAAGACTTCTTATCTTGCCGAGGCGGTTCATACACGTACACAGGAACTTGAGGAATCCGTTACAAACAAGATTCAGGAGATGACAGATTCCATCCAGGCCAAGACAAATGACTTTGACGTTTCTGTTGATGACACTGTTGAGGAACTTACCAATTCTGTTGAAACACGCACACATGATGTTGAAGAGAAAGTCGGACAGGTTCTTCAAACCCTTACCACATCACTTAGCGAAAAGACACAGTGGCTCGAAAATACACTCAACGACAAGACCAGCGCACTTACTGTTGCATTGGAGACACGTACACGCTCACTTGAGGATCAGATCCGCACACGCACCGATGAGCTTGAAGAAGAGGTTACGGGAAAGACCGGACGCTTTGCCGAAATGGTTGACTCAAAGACACGTGGAGTTGAAGAGACAATCTACCGCCGTCTTGATGACCTTGCAGGCCAGCTTGAAAACCGCACCCAGAATCTTGAAAGCCTCTATAACCAGAGGACACAGGAACTTGAGGATTCAGTTGCAACCCGTACAGACTCCCTGGAAGAATCTGTCACCAAGCGCACCGATGATCTTGAGGAGTACGTCAGCAACAGGACACAGACTGTTGAGGCTTCCTGCAAGCAGCGTATCTCTGCGATGTCATCATCATTCAACGAAAAGACTTCTGCACTTGATGCGGAAATCAAGAAACGTGTTACAGAACTTACTGATTTGCTCAGCGACAAGAATTCAGAGTTCAGCACAGAACTTAAGCAAAAGACATCTGCCTTGGCTACCTCACTCAACGAGATTACCAAGAATCTTGAAAACGAGATTACGGAAAAAACATCCCTACTTGCAGAACAGCTTGAGACACGCACAAATTCTCTGGATACCGACATCAAGCAAAAGACGACTTCACTTGCAAATGCATTCAACGAACGCTTTACCACACTTGACGGCGACATCAGGCTTAAGACAGGTGATTTGAATACACGTGCAACCACAATCAGTTCTGACATAAAGAAAAAGACCGAGGCTCTTGAGGCATTGCTCAAACAGAAGCTGGATGACATGACGTTCAACGTTCAGCAGGAAACAGAAAATGCCATCGAGCGTTACAGAAGCACCACCGCAAGCTATGAGCAGGATGTTGACAACCGCACAAAGGAGCTGTATCAGGCATTGCAGGACAGGACGGCTATACTTTCTGACCAGATAAACGACAAGTCAGGATCCCTTGAGGTAGGAATCAACCAGAAGATTTCCGCCATGATTGCAGAGGTAAAGGAACAGGCTGACAAGGCAATCGCACAGTATGCCGAGACAACAGGAGCATATACACGCAATATCGAAACACGTACGGCTGAACTTCAGGCTGCATTGGAGGAACGCACAAGCGATCTTGAAAGACAGATCAAGGATACGTCCGGAGCACTTGAGATTCAGGTTGTTGACCGCCTTAACTCAATGGTGGAGGATGTCCGCTCACGTGCAGATACCGCAATCGAACAGTACAACGAGCTTACAAGCACATATACGCAGAACCTTGAGGACCGCACCGCAGAATTGCAGAGCGAGCTTGAGGATAAGACCGCCACACTTCAGGATGAGATTGAGGAGCGCACGTCCAGACTCCAGGATGCAATAGAAGACCGTACAGGAAGCCTTGAGGAAGTATTGGAGAACAAGACCAGCTCAATGCAGGAGATGATTGAAAACCGTACAGACTCAATGCAGGAACTTCTTGAATCACGCACCGGAACCATCGAGCGTCAGTTTACAGAGAGGACCAAGGATTTTGAGGACAACCTCATGGACAAGGCCCAGATTCTTGAAGACATGATAGAAGACCGCACCGGAAACCTTGCAGATCTTTTGGAAAGCAAGACCGGTTCAATGAATACCCTGTTGGATACACGTACTGGTGATCTTGCCCAGGAATTCAGCAGGCGCATTCAGAGCATAGAATCAGAACTTAATGAAAAGACGGAGAATCTTGACGGAATGGTCAAGGATCGCACCGGAAACCTTCAGCAGCTTTTGGATAATACGACCGGTTCAATGCAGGAGATGATCGAAAGCCGCACGGGTAAACTTCAGGAAATGCTGGAAAACCGCACGGATTCAATGCACGAGCTTCTTGAGACACGCACTTCTTCAATCGAGCAGGAATTCAACGACCGTGTACAGGATTTTGAATCCAACATCATGGACAGGGCAGAAAACATCGAGAACATGATAGAGGAGCGTACTGGATCTCTTGAAGATCTTTTGGGCAACCGTACAAGTACTCTTGAGGAACAGTTTGCCGAACGCACTCAGAATTTTGAGGGAAAGATTCTTGACAGGGCACAGAGCCTTCAGAACATGATTGAATCAAGGACCGGCGGAATAGAGCAGGATCTGCAGCAGAAAATCCAGAGCATTGATGATCTTGTAAATGACCGCACTGGATCATTGCAGGAACTTGTCACTGCAAAAACCGGAGCTCTTGAGGATGAAGTTTATTCAAAGATAGAGATGATGCAGGACAGCCTGCAGACAAAGACAGATGACCTTGAGGATGCTGTTAACGAACGCCTTGCTGTTTTGCAGGATGATGTATTCGGACGCACGGAGACACTTACCAACCAGGTTAACGAAAGGATACTTCCTCTTGAGGACCTTGTAAATGAACGTTCATCCGTAATCGTCGATAACGTAATCAACAAGACAGATTCACTTGAACGCACGGTACACGAAAGGACTCAGGCACTTGAGGATCTTATTAACCAAAAGACAGGTGCATTGCAGGAAGAGGTTGATTCACGCACAGGCAGCCTTAACGATGATTTAATCGAAAAGACCCAGACCCTTGCGGAACAGCTTGCCATTAAGACAGGAAACCTTGAGCAGGCACTTAACGAAAGGACAGGAAACCTTGAGCATGTGCTTACCGTAAGGACCGGAAGCCTTGAACAGGAACTGAACAAAAGGACGGAAAATCTTGCCCAGGCCCTAGACGAAAAGACCGGAAGCCTTGAACAGGATCTTAATGCACGTACCGAAGCAGTGGCACAGTCAGTACGCGATGTAACGGACAACATCACCGGTCAGGTAAACGACAGGACATCTTCTCTCCAGGAAACTGTTGAGGAACTTATCTCAAATCTTGAAAACTCTGTAAGGGAAAGGACTCAGAATGTTTCTGTAGCCGTTACAGGTCAGACAGATTCACTGCTTAAGCTTATTGAAGACCGCACAAGCACGATGGAGAAAAACGCCAACGAAAGGACAGAACTTGTTGAGCGCGACATCAAGGACAGGACGGCTTCTCTTGAAAAGTCATATACCACAAAGTTTGCAAGTCTTTCAAAGATATACTCAGATAAGGCAGCTTCAATTACAAAGGCAATAAAAGTAAATGCCAGTGCACTTGAAAAAGACCTTGCCGCCAAAATTGAAGCACTTACAAAGAATGTAAAGGAAAGGACAGAGAATCTTGATCTTGCGGTTAACCAGTCCGCTTCTGATATGGAGGCTAATGTTACGGGAATCGTATCACGTCTTCAGGAGGAACTTGATAAAAAGACATCGGCCCTTGAGGTTGCAGTCAGGGAAACGAACTCTGATGCATCTGAGGCGATTACAAGAAAGGTCAATGACATCACTTCCGATTTGATGGAAAAGGTGAATACCCTTGAGGCGGCAGTTGAGTTAAAGACCAAAAAGCTTGAGGACGACACCAATTCACAGATTCTTGAATTCAGGGATTCCGTTCTTGCAACATTGAATAATGCACGTGAGACAGCCGCTGAGCTCGAGCAGACAACAATCGGAAACACTAGCCGCCTTGACGACATTGAGAGCAGGGTACAGGTTAAGGTTCAGGAGATTCAGCAGAAATATGACGGTCTCTTTGATGAGGCATTCAGCCGTGCGGAGCAAAAGGAAGCATCATCCTACGAAAAGTACAAGGAGATGTCTGTTGCCCATTTGAACAAGTACAAGTCAGAGCTTCAGGTGTTTGTATCTGACATGCAGAAGAACATCGCCGATTCACTTGCAGACGTTCAGAACCGCGCAGACCTTATGAGGACTCAGGTAGAAGATGCCATAGCTGATACAAAGGCACAGTATGAAAAATCAATAGAAGAGTCTCATGCCATTGCAGAAAGGATCAACCAAGAGACGACACTTTCCGCCGATAAGCTTGCAAACTTTGACCGGGAAATGAAGGAACAGTTCGTCATGTTTGATGAAAGCCTGGGCAAGGCAATGAAGTCAATTTCCATGGATTATGAGAACAAGCAGTCTGTATTCCTTGCTGGTTTGGACAAGCAGCTGGACAAGTACAAGCAGGAAATGGACTACCGCTTTAACAAGCTTAACACTGCAGGTGCTGATGTTGACAAGCTTGAAGATGCCCTCAGAAAAATCATGGATCAGGCGCAGAAACGTGTTCTTGGAGACTTTGAAAAATTCACCACAAGCGTTTCAAAGAATCACGTCAACTTTGAGACTTCACTCAAATCCAGAAGCGACAAGCTCAAGGAAGAAGTTGAAACACTCGAAGTTACTCTTGAAGAGCTTAAGGAAAAATCATATTCAACGACCAGTTCTCAGCTTAAGGTATTTGAGGATACATTCACCATGGACCTCAGGAAGCGTGAGGAGGCCATTAACCAGCAGCTCAACGAATGGAAGAACAAGTTTGATACACGCATAGAAAACTTCACGAATACCTATGAGGAAAGCCGCAAGGATCTGGAGACACGTTATGCAGATGAACTCAAGAACCGCATCAACGAGATTCAGACAAAGACAACCGAGCAGGAATCACGTTTCCAGGCCGCATTGCAGACAGGTCAGAGTACAATCGAAAATCAGATTAACACTGTAAACCAGCGTCTGCATGACTTCATCGAGCAGTACCGTACAGCATTAAAGAGCACGACGGAACAGGCCAATGCAGTCTTAAAGCAGGAAAGCGACGGATACAACCGCAAGGTTACTGAACAGCTGGCAGAAAACCTCCGCAACATCAACGCACAGTTTGTGGACATAAAGGCAGAGTTTGACCAAAAGTATAAGAACAATACCGCAATCATGGACGAGACGATTCAGAGCGTAAATGACTTCAAGATTCAGATTGCAAGGCAGCTCAAGGAAACAAACGAAAAGTATGAGCAGGACCTTCAGTTCTTTATGCAGAAACAGCAGCAGAGCTATGCGGATATTGATTCAAAGACACAGGAATCAAGACAGAAGGTACAGGACGACATCGATATCCTTACCGACAAGGCAGAGGCAGCACTCAAGCTGTATGAGGATCGCTCAGGACAGATTTTGCAGCAGTTGCAGAAACGTTACGAGGCAATGGTTCAGAGTACACAGGGCATGCTTCAGGATGCAACAGGACAGGCAGACCGCCAGATCAAGGAACTCAAGCATAACCTCAAGGATACGGTTGATGCAGACAAGCAGGCATATCAGCGCATGATAGAGCACTTGAACGATGACACTAATGCACTTCAGATTCGCATTGATGAAATCAACAAGGGCATTACACGCTTTACGGCTCAGACAGGACTCTTTGACAAGGCAGACCAGCTTAAGAAACAGCTTAACGAATCCATAGAAAATCTTCAGACAAAGATAAACGGATTTGCAAGCTATGAGGTTAAGGTCAACAACGTGCGCCAGATGATTGAGCAGGTTCAGCAGATGAGCGCGGATATTGACAACCGCATATCTAACTTTAACTCTCAGAAGAATCAGCTTGAAAGTCTTGAGCAAAAGTTCAGCCGCCTGATGGCATTGAGTAATTCAATGGATGACAAGATTGCAGAACTTAACGTCACAAACGACAAGCTTGTGAACATGCAGGTAACGGTCCGCAACTTCCAGGATTCACTTAACGGCATTCAGGCTCAGTACGACAGAATTGAAACAAAGGCAGAGACTATAGAAAAAGTCGCCAATAATGTTGACAGAACGGCAGACCGCATTCATGACCTTGAAAGAAGGCTTGCCTCATGTAACACACAGTTGGATGATCTGCCGGGACAGCTGGAAGAGCTTCAGGACGGCATAAATCTGATCATGAAGCACAACGACAACATCAATGATGCTGTGGATAAGCTGTCTTCACTTCAGCAGATTTTGGATGAAACCGAGGAACGCATGGATGCCCTCAACGAGACAAAGACAGGCATTCTGGGAACCGAGGAACGCTTGCAGCAGCTTGCCAAAAATGCAGACAAACAGATTGGTGTATTGCAGACAATTTCAAGAACCAATGTCACCAAGAAGAAGAAGGAGCAGGAAAAGGCAAAGAAGGGCAGCGGCATAACACCACAGATTCGCGAGAACGTAAAGGAACTCAAGCGAATGCACTGGTCAAACGACGAAATCGCCAACAGTCTTGGAATATCAGAAGAAGCAGTTGAACTTATTCTGGAAATTCCATCTGATGACGAATAAGATTTTTAATTGAATTTTTATATATTTTAGGGTATAATGGAATTATGGCTAAACCTAAGACAGAATTTTCAGTGAATCAGAAAGTTGTCTACCCCAGTCAGGGGGTTGGAACTATCACCGATGTTTTCCGTCAGGAATTCAAGGGTGAGATGATTTACTATTACAAAATCTATATAGAAGTTTCTGACATGTATGTAATGGTACCTGTCAAGAATTCTACCAAGATGGGCATCCGTGCAATAGTCTCAAAGAAAGAAGCCGAGAAAGCAATCGAAATGATCAGCGAGGAATTTGAGACGCCAACATCAGACTGGAAACAGCGCTATCAGAATAATCTTGAGCTCCTTAAAAAAGGTTCAATCCAGGATATTACTGCAATCGTAAGAAGCCTGTATCACCGTTCAAAAATCAAGGAGCTTCCAATACTTGAACGCAAGCTTTATGAGAATGCCAAAAAACTTCTTGAGGATGAGATTTCCGAGGCAATGGGCATTTCTTCCAAGGAAGTTGAGGCAATGCTGCATGCAAAGCTTGAACCACTTGGCATGAGGCAGGATAAGAAAATCATCAGTCCCGACGATGAGGATGATGACGAGTTTGACGACGAGCTTGATGACGATGCCGACCGCTCAGATGATGACGACGACGGAGATGAAGACGATTTAGACGAGGATGATGAAGAATAATTCTTTGGCAGTGGTAATTCTTGCAGCCGGTTCTTCTTCCAGAATGGGGGGCACCGGCAAAAAAGAATTCCGTTCACTTGGCAAAGGTACGGTTCTATCTTCCAGCCTCAAGGCCTTTTTGAATGCAGCGGAGCAAATTCATGTTTCATTCATGACAACCGTAATCTGCTGCATACCTGGTCTTGAGGAACAGACAAGGGACATCCTGTTCTCCGATCCAGATTTAAAAGAAAAAAAAGAATCACTAAAAATCAATTTCATTGCAGGCGGGAAAAGCAGGCAGGAGTCTGTTTATCTTGCCCTCTCTTTCCTGAACAATAGGATTCCAGACGACACAATAGTTCACATTCATGACGGAGCACGTCCGTATTTAACTCCGGCCTTAATAGTGCGCATTACAGATGCGGCAGAAAATCATGGGGCGGCAGTTCCTGGTCTTGTTCCTGTTGACACTCAAAAGGTTGTTGATAAGGAAGGCCAGATAGAATGCCACCTAAAGCGGGAGGAATTGATTGCCGTTCAAACTCCGCAGGCTTTTGAATTTGGGACAATACTAAAGTGCCATGACCTTGCAAAAGACAGCGGGAATGTATTTACCGATGACTCAGAGATTTGGGATGCGTATCCTGAACTTACTGGTTCAAGAAAAGTGCGTGTGGTTTCGGGTGAGGCAGAGAACATAAAGATTACGTTCCCAAAGGACATACCGGACGCTCAGGACATTCTGCAAAATAAAGGGGAGCATATGATTCGCATTGGATTTGGTACCGACCTGCATGTATTAAAGGAAGGCAGAAAGTTTGTAGTGGGCGGTGTTGAGATTCCATTTGAAAAAGGCGAGGATGGCCATTCGGATGGGGACGTGCTCCTGCATGCAATATCTGATGCACTCTTAGGGGCAAGCGGTTTGGGAGACATAGGCTCATATTTCCCGCCGGAAGATCCAGAGTGGAAGGATGCCGATTCAAAAGTTTTGCTTAAGAAAATATGGAATGACGTAAAGGCAAACGGGTGGTCTCTTGTAAATCTTGATGCCGTTCTGGAATTGGAAAAGCCGAAATTCCTTCCGTATCGGATGCAGGTAATAAAGTCAATTGCACAGATTCTTGAAGTTAAAGAAGAACAGGTTTTTGTAAAGGCCAAGACAAATGAAAAGCAGGATGCAGTAGGAGCGGGATTAGCCGTTAAAGCCTACTGTACCTGCCTTTTGGAAAAAAACTTTTAAATCAAATGATTATTTTGCCGGGAAAAGCTTCCTGAAGTCTACTAGAACTTCCTTGCTGTCGCGCGCTGAATCGATGTCCGTAAGCTTGCCCTTTTCGCGGTAGAATCCGATGAGCGGTTCTGTCTGCTTGCGGTAAACGTCCAGACGGTTTGTAATTGATTCAAGCTTGTCGTCGTCGCGTGTGTAAAGTTCTCCACCACACTTGTCGCATTTTCCTTCTACCTTTGGCGGCATGAATTTTACGTTGTAGTTTGCGCCACAGCTCTTGCATACACGGCGGTTTGAAAGGCGTGCGATGATGAGTTCATTGTCAACTTCAAAATTAACAACCTGAACGTCATTCTTGATTTTTTCCAGAGCCTCTGCCTGAGGAATAGTGCGTGGGAAACCGTCAAGGATGAAACCTTTCTTGCAGTCATCCTGCTTGAGGCGGTCTTCTACGAGTGCGCAAGTGTCTTCGTCGCTTACAAGTCCACCGGCATCAATAACTGCCTTGACTTTTACACCAAGGGGAGTCTTGTTCTTGATGTTTGCACGGAAAATGTCACCTGTAGAAATGTGTGGGATTCCGTATTCCTCTGCAACTTGTCCTGCAAGAGTTCCTTTGCCGGCTCCAGGAGGGCCTAAGAAAATAAAGTTCATGTAAAGCTCCTTTGATAATTCAATTTGATGCGGTAAAAAACCACATTACTATATTTTACACGTTATTTGTCAAATCTACAAGTAAAAAATGCATTTTCGCTTTTCCAGTTGAACAGCATTTTTCCTGATGCATCCAAAAGCAATCCCTTGATTTTGCTGACGGCTTCTTCTCCGAGTGCCTGGATAAGGTGCTTTCCGTATGATGACTGTGTGGTGTTGAACCATTTTTCTATGTCAGTCTGGCTTATGCGGCGTTTTTCCGTAAACGATACTGTCTTGCTTTGTACGGTAAAGCCCTGCATGCCAAAGAGTTTTACAACATCATCTGTGTCCCATGCAAATAGGGAATTGTCCGGCTTGCTGAAGAATTCAGTTTCTGCCTTTTCCATTTTATCAAGTAGGGCAAGGTCTTCTGCTCCAGTGACCTTTATCTGTTCACAAATGAGCTTTCCTATGTGCTGGGCGTGTCTGGGAATCCTCTGGCTTATTACGATTAGTGCCCCGTCAGAAAGCAATGGCCTTGAATCTTTTTGAAGACTGTCTTCCTCGCTAAAGGCAATGTCCCTGTTCTGTGACTCAGTTCCAGCGGCAAGTTCCTTTAATGCCACCGATGCCTTTTGAATGTCATCGATAGAAGCAAATGGATCCCTGAAAAAAATCCTGTCCAGCTGAATGTCTCCAAGTTCCTGAATTACTGAGCGTATGGAAAGTGGGTCAAATGCTGAACCAGGCCTTTCGACTGCAAGAAGTGGTTTGTCCATCTCGCCAAGTGTTGATGCATATTGTTCAAGAAGCTTTTTTCCGTTTTCTGTCCTGCAGGCTCCACATGAAAGACCTTCCGGACACTGGCGCAAAATGTAGAACAAGAGGAGTGCATCGTCGGCATTCCAGATGAGGCTTCTGTGGTGGCGTTTTAGGTTTGCCATTTGAACGAGGGTATCACGTATCTGGGTAAGCAGTTCTGCCTTGTTTGTGTCCAAACGTGACCTCCAGCTGCGTTCTGCCTTGTCCAGTACGGCTTCCTTCTTTTTGTCCTGTGGGGTAAAGGTAAGGTTTTCTTCGGTTTTGCCTTTTCCAGCTTCCTTGTGGTTGTCCTTCCACCATTCTCCAACCGGATTTACTGCCTGAGGTTTTTCTTCCTCGGATTCCTGCATCAGCGATGAAATCTGTAGTTCCCTGCGTGAAAGTACTTCGTCTCTGATTTCCTTTTCGTAGCCCTGGGTGGATGGTGTGTAGAATACCCTTCCCACAAGTGCGTCCGGAAGATATTGTTGTGCAACCCAGTGGTCCCTGTATGCGTGCGGATACATGTATCCTGAACCATGACCGAAACCTTCTGCGTCGCGGTTGTTGTCCCTCAAGTGGTTTGGAACTTCGGCATCTTCTTTTTCCACGGAAGCAAGGGCGTCAAAAAATGCCATGGCACTGTTGGACTTTGGTGCGGTGGAAAGATAGAGTGCGGCATGTGCAAGGAAGTATTGTCCCTCTGGCATGCCAACCCTGTCGAATGCCTGGGCGCAGGATTCGATTATGGAAATGGCCTTGGGGTCAGCAAGTCCTGTATCTTCACATGCGGAAATGAGCATGCGGCGGAAAATGAAATGCGGGTCTTCTCCTGCCTTTACCATGCGTGCAAGCCAGTAACATGCGGCATCGGGGTCTCGTCCCCTTAGGCTTTTTATGAATGCGGATATTATGTCGTAGTGGTAGTCTCCGTCGCGGTCGTAGAGGACTACTTTTTTCTGAATGGATTCTTCACAGGCTTCCTTGCTGATGTAAATCGTGGTTCCGTAGCTTGGTACAGGTGGAGTTGATTCTGGTGACCAATGTTCCGGTGTGGTTTCTACTGCAAGCTCCAGTGCATTCAGAAGGCTGCGTGCGTCTCCGTTGGCGGTTTCCACAAGATGTTCAAGGGCACCTTTTTCAAATTCAATTTTCCAGTGGCCGTATCCGCGTTCAGTATCCGAGAGGGCCTGTTTTGCGGCATTCATCAAATCCTGGTTTGTGAGCGGCTTTAACTGAAACACACGGCTTCGGCTTACAAGGGCCTTGTTCACTTCGAAAAATGGATTTTCGGTTGTGGCTCCGATTAAGATTATCGTGCCGTTTTCTACCCAGGGCAAAAGTGCATCCTGCTGGCTTTTGTTCCACCGGTGAACTTCATCTACAAATAAAATCGTCTTTCTGCCATAAAGGTTCCTTTTATCCTCGGCCTCGGCTATGGCTTTCCTTATGTCTGCAACTCCGGTTAGGACTGCGTTTAAGGTGATGAAGTTGGATTTTGTGTGGTTTGCGATTACCCTTGCGAGGGTTGTTTTACCTGAACCAGGAGGGCCATAGAAAATGACGGAGGTAAGCTGGTCTGCGGCTATGGCTCTGCGTAAAAGACGGCCTTTTCCTACAATGTGGTCCTGGCCAATGTATTCGTCAAGTGAACGCGGGCGCATCCGGGAGGCAAGAGGCTCATGTGAAGTCTCACGCTGATCAAACAAATCTGCCACTTGGTCTCCCCCGGTAAATTAGTCGCCGTCTCTGTTCCACACACCACGGGATGGATAGAATGCGTAAAGTCCTGTTTCGTCAAATGTGTCGGGAGAAGAAGAAAGTGATCCTCCAACCGTCATTGAGGCATATTCATCGGTTTGGCCCTCTGCAGCTCCCGAATTAAGGACAAATACCATCGGTACGATTCCCGTAACAAGTGACTCTGCGTTGTTTGGGAAATTGGTTATATGTGATTCAGGTATACCAGAATTTAACTTTACCCTTGCGATACCTTTGTTAGTTCCCAAAATCAGGTAGTCGCTTGTTGCCGCAATTGACTGTATGTCTCCACAATCAAGTTCTACAGAAGTTGTAGTGTCGGAAGTTCCGGTGCTACTGTAATAAAGTGTCTTGCTGTTGTGGGCGAAATAGTATTTGCTGTTTGCATAACAAATGGCTGGTGATGTCCAGAACTGAGTATTTGCTGCACCAAGTGAATTTGCGGGAGCTGAACTTGATGTTGGGACTCCTATTCCGTTCAGTGTGTAAACAGTGGGTGTTTCGCCATTATACAGTCTGATGTATGCAGAACCTTCTTTATTATCAAAAATGCGGGCGGCTCCCTGTCCATAGGAGTCATTCCCATTACTTAAACCTGTCAATGTTGATATGTTTACCTGTGTCCATGAAGAGCCGTCACTTGATGCATAAAGCCTTATATGGCTCGGGCGGTTAAGGCTTTTGTCGTTGTCGGCGGTGAACTGATAGGCCAGTGCATAAAGGTATTTATTGACTGTGACTGTGGAACTAAGGTAGTTATTGTCTGTGGCAAGAAAGAAAACAAAGCCATTTATTCCGCTTGTGGATGATTCAGACCACTGTCCGTTGTAGAGGCCTGTGCTTGTGGAGGATTCTGCAGTTTTTTTATAGATTCTGCCGTTTGCGACATAGAGGTTGCTTCCGAATTTTACCATTGAGTTTATGTCGCCCTGGAGGCCTTCTTCCTGAACTACTTCCTGGGAAATCATGTAAAAAATCGGGTCATGGCAGCTGATTGCCAGAAAAAGTGTTGCGATGGATAAAACTGTTATTGAAATAATCTTTTTCATCATGTTAAACCTCTTAGAAATAATAGCGTGCGACAATATCGATGGAAAGGAACTGTCCAACAAAGTTCTTGTCTGCCTTGCCGTAAAGCTTAAGTAACTGCGGCATGAAGGTATATGTCAAATCTCCGCCCAAACTCCAGTTCTGGTTTACACGGTAATGAACTCCTGCCTGCGGACGTGCCACAAATCCAGGCCAGTATGTCTGGTTTCCGTATGTTTCCCATGCAAAACCAATTCCCAGGGTAAGGGGGAATTCAAAGTTCTTGTATGTAGGCTGATACGTGATTGTCGCAAGAATCGGAATCGCGTTAAAGATGTTTCCACCGATTGTAGGGTGGAATGCAAATGAAAAATCAAGACCAAAAGCCAGGGTAGGGGTAAAGAAATAGTGGTAGCCAAGATTTGCCATGCCACCGGTCTTCATCTTACCGTCAGAGAACGGATTACCCAGAAACAAGGGGAATTCAGGACTAAGAGAAATCCTTATGTACTGGTCACCTTCCTGATTCTGGCTGTATATGAATTGAACGGAGTCCTCATATTCATGCTGGTATTGAATCTCGTCAGATTCTTCTGCTGTCTGCGCAAATAATGCTGTACTTAACAAGAGAGTACAAAATAACAGTGTTATACGTTTCATAAATTCCTCACAAAGTATAGCGGCTATACTTTCTTTTGTTTCAAGAATACTATATAATGGTCATATCATATCGAAATTCTTGTAAAAATTCAACATATGCCGTACTAATTTAAACTAACGGCAGAACGGAAGGTTACAAATGAGCGCTACAATTATCGACGGAAAAGCGGTTGCGGCCGAAGTTAAGGCTGATGTTGCCAAAAAGGTGTCAGAATTGAAGGAAAAGGGCATAATTCCCTGTCTTGCCGTTATTCTGGTGGGAAACAACCCCGCATCAGTAAGCTATGTCACAGGAAAAAGAAAGGCCCTTGCCGAAGCCGGAATGGCGGACAAAAGCATGGAACTCCCAGAATCCACTACAGAGGAAGAACTGCTCAAGCTTATAGGGGAATTGAATGCCGATGATACGGTTCACGGAATACTGGTTCAGCTGCCCCTTCCAAAGCACATAAACGAAGAAAAAGTGACCAATGCCATTGACCCAAAAAAGGACGTGGACGGTTTTCACCCGGTAAATGTGGGAAACCTTGTTACCGGAGGAAAGGGATTTTTGCCCTGTACACCCCACGGAGTTCTTGTTCTCCTGAAAAAGGCCGGAATCGAAACCAACGGAAAGCGCGCGGTAGTCATTGGACGCAGCAATATAGTCGGTAAACCCATGACGCTCCTCCTGTCCCGCCGTGAATGCAACGCCACCGTAACCATGTGCCACACGGGAACAAAGGATTTGGCTTCAATCACAAGGGAAGCGGACATCATCGTTGTGTGTACGGGTCATCCCCATACGCTTACCGCCGACATGATAAAGGAAGGTGCCGCCGTAATCGATGTGGGAGTCAACCGAATTCCCGACGCAAGCAAAAAGAGTGGATTCAGGCTTGTGGGAGATGCGGATTTTGACACCGTAAAGGAAAAAGCTTCGTTCATCACGCCTGTACCGGGAGGAGTAGGCCCCATGACAATCGCCATGCTGATATACAACACCCTGGAGTCCGCCGAGAGAATGATTGGAGAATGAATCGGGAAACAACCCTCGAATAATAACGCTTTTTGTGATACAATTTTCCAAGGAGGAATTCATTATGCTTGTAGTATCATATTCAGATTTTTTCGCAAATCCATCCCGATACAAACAGGAAGCGTCTGTTTCTGGATTGAAAATTTTGCCGGAAAAGAAGCAGAAAAAGATTTCCCGAAGCCTACAAAAAAAACTGGATGCATTGGATGCTGTGGTAGGACTCATTTCCCCTGAAGTAAATGCGGAAGCTTTGCTGGAAGAGAGAAGAATGTCAAAATGAAAGTGTTAGTTGATACAAATGTTATTATTGACATTATCAATAAAAGAGAACAGTTTATTGAAGCGTCATTTGGTGCTGTTCAATTCGCATTTCAGAATTGTACTCCATGTGTGTCTGCTACTACGGTTACAGATACACTTTATATTACAAGAAAAACGTACCCTAATTCAGAATCACAAAAGAAACTTTTATCTGACTTCTTTTCAAAATTCAAAATCCTCCCTGTTTCAAAAAAACAGATAAAGCAAGCTTTCAATTCCCCGATGAATGATTTTGAAGATGCTGTACAGGCTTTCTGTGCCGAAAGAGCTGGTATAAAAGTGATTATTACCAGAAATACAAAGGATTACAGTTTTTCTCCAGTTCCTGTGCTTACGCCGTTAGATTTTTTAAGACAAATGGAGAGCAAAATTGATTGACATTCAGAATACACCGGACACACGTGAAATTCCGCTTAAGAAGGTTGGGGTAAAGGGTCTCAGGTATCCGGTTTTGGTCTTGGACAAATTGAACGGCAAGCAGCAGACAAGCGCAACTGTAAACCTCTTTGTGAACCTTCCGCATGACTACAAGGGAACCCACATGTCACGCTTTATAGAAAACTTCCACAGGCATCACAGGGATTTGGGCATGAAGCAGTTCCTGTTGATGCTGGAGGACATAAGGCAGTCACTTTCTGCAGAACGCGCGTTTGGTACGATGGAATTTCCCTTCTTTATGACAAAAAAGGCTCCGGTCTCCGGTTCGGAAAGCATAATGGAATATACGTGCTCGTATGAGGGTGAGGTAAGCGAAAAAAGCCATAACTTTTACGTAACGGTTTCTGTTCCTGTAACAACGGTATGTCCATGCTCCAAGGCAATCTCTGAATACGGAGCGCACAATCAGCGGGGTTTGGTTACGGTAAAGCTGCAGAACACAAGCCTCTTTTGGATTGAGGATGTGATTGAATTAATCGAAAGCTGTGCATCATGCTCCCTCTACAGCATCCTGAAGCGCCCCGACGAAAAGTGGGTCACGGAGCATGCCTATGACAACCCCCGTTTTGTAGAAGACGTCGTAAGGGAAATCTGCCTAGGCCTCAAGAATTTTGACAAATGCGAAAAACCATTCTCATGGTTCAGCGTTGAATGCGAAAACTACGAAAGCATCCACAACCACAACGCCTACGCTTATACTTCTTCGGATGATTTGTAGGGTTGTCACACGGATTCGGAATTGCTACGCAATTCCTTTAAATTTAGGATGTTGAACTGGTTGGAGTTTTCATCTTGTTGCAGGGTCATTCCGAGCTTGACTCGGAATCTTTCTATGTTCTAACCTTTTTACACAAGATCCAGGATCGGGTCCGGGATGACATTACATTTACTTGATTAGCTAATACCCGCATATATCAAGAGAGATCACAACAAAAAATCCTTTAAAGAAATGCCGTAGGCATTTCGAATACGTCTCTACGAGCCCTTTCTGTAAGGAATGGATTTGACGTTGTTGCTAAAGCAACATGCGAATCCGCGTGACAATTTCCTCCCAATATAGCCTGCACGGCAAATTTTCCACTTTCTACTTGTTTTTGTGCCGATATTGAAGTATAATTATTGTAGGATGTTTGCAGGCGGGCTTGGCCTTTCTGTTTAAACTTTATTAGTTATAAAAGTTGGAGCGTATGATGAGGAGTAACAGACATCTATACACTTATGCCCCCACTCACACCCCAAGAATTTGCAGGGTTGTTCCGCTGATACTTTTTTTTACTTGCATCCCTTTTCCTTTCTTCCTGTGAATTCTGGCAGCAGCCTGTGCGTGATTATTTTGAAAAATGGACCAATGAAATTGCCATAGACAAATTTCAAATTGAAGGTGTTGAATCCTACTACGACAAGGACGGAAACCTGTGCATACCGAGCGGCCAGGACGTTCCCGTAACCCTTTTCATGAGGAATCCGTATCATTATGAACTGGGTGATAGTGGTCTAAGTGAATCGAGCTCCAAACCCCGGGACGATTATAGTAAAAATCCTCCATACATAAAAGAAATTGGTTCAGGTGATAATCATTTGATTACACAGGATGCAGATGACACGACGGTTCTTCATTTTACTTACCCCTGTAATGCCAGTGATGATTATCTTAAGACTCATGATGGTGGAGACGATATCGGTAAAACGATACAAATCAAGCATCCCTATAACGGAAACCTCCAAAATTTTTCCCTAAAGCTCAAGTGCAATTCAAAACCGCCTGTGATTAGTGAGGCGGCAATTATGAAAGCCTATAATAAGTATGTAATAGCTTTTAAATGTCCTTCTAGCCAGCAACTGGGTGGAATACACAAGGATATACAATACATTACCATAAATGATGCGAGTTACCCTGTGAGCATTTCTGGCGGAACGATGAGTATTTCTGATCCGGCATTCAGATCAATACCTCCAATTAATCTTACGGAAATAAACAGACAATCACCTGAGAGTGACAGCAATGGCACGGTAATGTATTATAGTACTAATGAGCCTGTTTTGGCAGGAGATAAATCATATACCATCGGTTATACGGATTTGGCAGGATTAAAGAATCCTAATACCATAAGTATTTCTACCAAAAAACTTGCAGCACCTGTTGTAAGAGACAATGACGGCAATTCGCTTGTTTCTGGCGCTACGGTAAATACCCTTCATATTGATGAGGATCAACTATACAGCACAGTGAAAATATATAAGCCAACAACTGATGATATGGGAGATCCAATTACTGGAAATGTGACTGTAGTGTGTAGGCTTTATAACTTTAGATATGATGAGCTAGAGATAGCCCCTATGAATGAAGGTGATCATGTTTCTGTAAAGATACAGGGACAAGGAGAATATCATCTTCTTGTATCGGCAAAGAATAATGGATGCGAGGATTCTGAACTTCGTGAGTATAATTTGAATCTTGTTTATGCAACACTGGCTCCTCCTATTGTAAAGAAAGTTGAAAATGGAACTGAGACTGAATGTTCAACATCTGCCAATAACTATGTGGAACTTGGAACTGGAGATAACGCCACCATAAAGATTTGCCTACCGAATAAGACGACGGACAATGAAAGCGTTTATTCTGCTGGTGCTGCATTTGTATATACAATCAGCGAGGGATATTCAAAAGCTGCTAATGCGCAAGAGGTACCAGGAGACGACACAGTTACTCTTACAAAGCCATTCGGTCAATATTGCATTACGGTATATGGAACAAAACCAGGCTACAATGATTCTGCCGTAGCAACTTATCTCATAAAAGCACACAAAGACGGACTTTATATAAAATCCTCATCAGCATTATCCAACGCTGGAAGCGACACTACGGGTGACGGATCCCCTAATAAGCCCTATGCCACGGTTCAAAAGGCTGTAACTGAATTGGCAGCTTATAATAAATCTACTGGAAATTACACAATCAATGTAATCGGCGAAGTAAAAGGTCCCCAGACAATCAGCAATGTACTCAACGGCATGGCTTCAGCACTTACTTTGACCGAGTATAGTAACTCTAATGGAAGTCTTAATGGAAATAGGAATTCAAGTAATACAGGTACTACACTTACTGTGTCCACTACGGTACCAGTCACAATAGAGCATCTTAAAATAACAGGCGGCTATAATAGAAATGGCGGTGGAATAAGACTCAACGAATATGGAACTTTGAAACTAGGAGACGGAGCCTGGATTACCGGAAATACAGCCGAACAAAGTGGCGGTGGTGTGTTAGTATGTGCTAATGCAAATCTCTTCATGTACGGAGATGTCTTGATAGGTGATGCTACTGACAACCTTAACGTAGCCGATGAAAACAGCTGGGCAAACAAGGCTCATTACGGCGGTGGAATTTGCAATTGGGATGAAACCAGTAAAGTTTACTTAGGGTACAGTGCTCTTGGCGTTCCTGAGCCAATTAGTACCAATTATGGAGTAAAGAGAAATTATGCAACTTTTGATGGTGGTGGAATATCGAATAATGGAACCTTGCAAATTGCAAGCGGAGAAATTTCTTACAATTACGTGAAAGATGGAAGCACCAATAATAATGCTGGATTAGGCGGAGGTATTGTTAACAAGGATAATGGAAGCTCATCATTAATCATGAGTGGAGGAACGATAAAGGGCAATCATGCTGATAGAAAAGGCGGTGGAATATATATATGGGGTAGTTGCTCAAGCTTTGCCTTGAACGGCGGTACCATAGAGTCAAACATTGCTGGTAATAACGGTGGTGCTATTTATGCGGCAAGGCAGTTCAGTATGAGCGGTTCTGCATATATTCCGTATGGAGGAAGCGCAAAAAACAATGATGTTTATTTGAATGGTGTTGGAATGACTCTTACAGACCTTACTCCACCATCCTCTTGTACTGATGGTGTCGTGGCTACTGTTTGTCCTTCTTCATATGATGTAAATACCACAATTATTTCAACAGGAAAAAATTATGCTCCTTCCCTGGCTGTGGTTCCAGATGGCTCGCAGGCTTGGGCTGTTTCTTCTGCTACAGGAAAACTGGAAAAAGTAACAAGCTTGACTTCTAGTAATGTATCAACAGTTGCTATAGCATCTGGCAATAATGTGTTTATGGCAGATTCTAGCATAACCTATAACAGATTAACAGCTTTCCTTAATAGAAATGATATTCCATCTGATGCAACTATTAGTCTTGATTTGTCAGGAACAACTTTGACAGCTATTCCAGTAATAGATAAACCTCAAATTACCTCAATTACATTGCCAAATAAGTATCAAGATGCAACTGATTTTTCTAATGCTTTGTGGGGCAATAGGACGTTGACCGAAGTTAAAATTTCTGGCGCAAATTCTGTATTTGCAACTGAAAATGGAATATTATATCGAAAAAATTCAAGTACAGGCAAAAAAGAGGCTTTGATTTATTATCCTTCAGCAAAATCCGGTACTTCTTATACTTTGCCAAGCGATGTTACAACTCTTGCACCACGTTGCTTTATGTTCAACCAAAATCTGCAAACCATAACGAATCTTACCCAGATTACAACATTTGAGGAAAATGGAAATGGAAATCACTTCCGGAATTGTCAAAACCTTAAGCAGATAGACTTGTCTAATGTCACTGTAGTAGGTCCTAATACGAAAAGTTCCTATGGTTCATTCAGCAGCTGTCAAGCGCTTCAGAGCATAACCCTTTCCGCTAAATTTACGCAATTAGATGGAGGTTGGTTTTTGCTTTGTCCACAGCTTACTAGCGTTCACCTTAAATCTACTACTCCACCGGCCATTGGTAATGCAGTTGATGACGGGCATAAACTCTTTATGGATTGCAATTCCAATTTAAAGATATATGTTCCTTCCAGTGCAAGGTCGGCTTATCTAAATGCTACCAGTGGTTTTGCTAATTCCAATTATAATGCTGTGGCCGGATCTCTGAGTTCACGACTTATTGGTGAGTAATCTTTTTTAATCCAAATGCCTGATCAATGTTATTCGACTATGAGACGCATTCCCCCCTACTCCCCAGAGTCAAGCTCGGAATGACCATCCAGCAGGATATAAAAAATCAGCAACACAACCAACATTTAAAGAGATTTCGTAGAAATCTCGAATCCGCGTGACAATCTTTTTCATCAAAATTATTACCCGCCTTTCCATAAAAAACAGAATTATGCTATAATACCCGCATTGGATGATTTACGATAAGGAAAAAGGATGACTTATTTTTTTGAGACATATGGATGCGAGATGAACATTGCTGAGTCCGCTTCTCTTGAACAGATTTTGATTTCGCGGGGATGGAAAAAGGCGGAGGACTGCTTTACTGCCGACATGGTCATTATCAATACATGTTCTGTGCGTGCTTCTGCCGAAACAAGGATTTACGGGCGGCTTGGATTTTATTCAGGATTAAAGAAGGTGCGCAATTGTGAACCCGATGCCAAGACCAGGTCCATGGAAAAGGCGGCGGAATACGTAAAGGACGGACCTGTGCCTCTTACCCTTGTGGTCATGGGCTGCATGGCGGAGCGTCTTTTGCATACATTCAAGACTGAATGGCCTGTAATCGACTATGTTGTGGGAACTTATTCAAAAAACAAATTCGGCGACATAATTTCTGCGGTGGAAAACGGTGATGAACCTGTTGACCTTGACGAAGAGCCTGTCTATCAGTTTGCGGAAACTTCCTATGAGGAGGGGGCTTTTTCAACCTTCATTCCCATTATGAACGGCTGCAACATGTTCTGCACTTACTGCATTGTTCCGCATGTTAGGGGAAGGGAAATCTCTCGCCCGGTGGAAGGAATCCTGCATGAGCTTGACGTGCTTGGTAAAAGGGGAGTTAAGGAAGTCACTCTTTTGGGGCAGACCGTCAATTCATATAAGGCCCAGGACGGAACGGATTTTTCCGCCTTGCTTAAGAATATGCTTTCCCATCTGGATAAAACGTCTTCTCCAATTGAATGGATTCGCTTTGAATCCCCGCATCCAAAGTTTTTTTCCGATGATCTGATTGAAGTCCTTGCATCTGACCCAAGGTTGTGCAGGGGCATTCATCTTCCTGTCCAGCATGGATCTTCAAGACTTTTAAAGAGGATGAACCGTCGTTACACACGAGAGCAGTTTCTTGAACTTGTGGAAAAGCTCTATGCAAAACTTCCAGGACTTGCACTTTCCACCGACATCATGATTGGATTCCCCGGCGAAACGGATGAAGATTTTGAGGAAGTGCTTTCGCTGATGAGGACAGTGAAATTTGAATCGGCTTTCATGTATTACTACAATGTACGAGAGGGAACTCCGGCCGCAGAATTCCCCGATCAAGTGTCTCTTGAGCTAAAGAAGGAAAGGCTTCAGAAAGTGATAGACCTTCAGCTTGAGATAACTGGGGAACAGATGGCAAAGAGGGTAGGGTCCACGATAAAGGTTCTTGCAGACATTGTTAGCCGCGACGACAAGACCGAGCTTTTGGGCAAAACCGAGCAAAACCAGCGTGTTGCATTCAAGTCATCGCCTTCGATTATAGGAAAATTCGTCAATGTTCATCTTGATTCTTTGAACGGAAACACATTCAAGGGAACTTTGGTTTGACATATTCTTGTAAAAAGATGATTTTCGATGTATAATTTGAAGAAATAGGAGGAATCTATGCCAATAAAGTTGATTGGTGCAGTTATACTTGCAGTTTTTGTTGCCGTTTTCACAGGATTCAATTTGACCAATAAATGCGACGTGTGGCTTTTCCACACATTCAAGGATGTTCCTGTTGCGGCCACAATCATAGGTTCCTTTGTAGTTGGAGTACTTGTGACCCTTCCATTTACTTTTGCCAAAAAAAAGAACAGGAAAGACAAGGATGCCAAGACCTCCAAAAAAGATGATAAAAACCCCGCATCAAGCATGCCCCAGATTCACACCTCAAGCGATACGGATTCAATTTCGGTACCCGCTGCCCCCGCAAATGCCGTAGAGGACACAAGGGAAGAAGCCCAGGACGACCCTGTCTGATAATGCAGAATTAATAATGCATAATTCATAATTTCAGTAGACTGCTCTTTTTGCCGAAAATCTATGTATGAAACTATCTGGATTTTTTTTGGGATTCACCTTGTTTTTTGCTGCATCTCCTCTTTTTGCGCTTTCTTCCGCACAGGACATCAAGGCTCAGGCCATGCAGAAAAAGTCTGTGGACGAGTCCATTTCATACATTCATTCATCCATAAAAAATGCTGCAAGTGACGCAGACAAGCGTTCGCTCTATTACTTTGTGGCCACACTGGAGGAATTGACAGGCCTTTATGAGGAGGCATCTTCTTCTTATGCCAAGGCAGCCGGTATTGCCGCCGGAGATGCAAAGGGGATGCCCAAGGTTACAACAGAGCAGATTGTAATTGATGCGGTAAGGTGCAGCCTGAATTGCGGTGATTATTCAACCGCCGAATCCTACCTGAACAGTTCCGTACGTTCTTCAAAAAATGCAGAGATACTGGCACATGTAAACCTTTATTCCGTGTGGTCAGATTTGTGCCGTGCCAAAAATGTCGCAGAGACATCCGGGTCGGTTGCCACCCTTAAGGTTTATGCCGAAAGTGAGCAGATGATCAGCGTGCGTCCAGCCGTCCTTCTTACTCTATGGTATATAACCGGGCAGAACCAATATGGTGAAACACTCAAGAAAAAGTATCCCAACAGTCCGGAGGCTGGCATCGTAAAGGGGAATGTGAATGTGCTTTCTGTTCCGTTCTGGTATTTTGTGCCGCGTGCGGTATCCGAGGCAGAGGTCACAGCCTCAAGTTCATCAGGCTCATCTTCTTCCAAGAGCACGGGAAGTTCAAGTTCATCCACTTCTTCCGCCAAGTCAGGAAGCTCTGGTTCAACTACATCCAAGTCAAATGCTTCCACAACAAAGGAAAGTCAGGGTTCAAGTGCAAAAAAGGTGCGTGAACAGCTGGGCCTTTTCAGGAACAAGGATAATGCGGATATACTCATCAAGGATTTAAAGGCCAAGGGATTTACAGCCTACAGCTACACGGAGACCCGTGCCTCAGGTACAACATACTATATCGTTGTTGTTGACGAGAATAAAGACGGTACAATGGGAAAGAAACTCCGGGCAGCAGGTTTTGATTGCTACCCTGTAGAATACTAGAACAAACGCCGAATAATGCCAAATTGATGTAAACTGGCTCCCAGCGAGATCTGCCCCGAAAAAAGGCTTGCTGGAAACTTCGTTGCATAATCCGCGCTTCGCTTGTGCAGATTTTTTTCGGTTCAGCCTCTCGCTTCCGCCAATTTTAGTTTCAAATAACAGAACTCGACATTTGCTCCATTATTTCTCCCTCATCATAGAGTTAAGGAAGAAGAATCCTATTTATTCAAATACTCGACTACCAGTTCGCCCATTTTCTTGGTGCCGACGAGTTTGCCGGCGTCTTTTACGGTCTGGATGTCTTTGCCTGCTATGTCGCCTGTTCTCCAACCGTCGTCAAGGACTGCGTTAACTGCTGACTCTATGGCTTTGGCTTCTGTTTCTAGGTTGAAGCTGTAGCGTAGGAGCATGGCTGCGGAAAGGATTGTGGCAAGCGGGTTGGCGAGGTCTTTTCCGGCGATGTCCGGGGCTGAACCGTGGATCGGCTCGTAGAGGCCTGGGCCTTTTCCGTCTCCCAAAGAAGCGGATGCCAGCATTCCGATTGAGCCTGTTACCTGGGATGCCTCGTCTGTAAGGATGTCTCCAAACATGTTGCTTGTTGCGATTACGTCGAACTGCCTTGGTGCCCTTACCATCTGCATGGCGGCATTGTCTATGTACAGGAAGTCCAGCGTTACGTCAGGATAGTCGGCGTGAACTGTCTCGGCTACTTTTCTCCACAGGCGGCTTGAGTTAAGGATGTTTGCCTTGTCTACGACTGTAAGATGCTTCTGGCGGTTCTTTGCAAATTCAAATCCCATGCGCACGATGCGTTCAATTTCCGGCCATGTGTATTTCTCTGTGTCCCATGCGGTTTTTCCGTCTTCTGAGGTTCCCCTGTCGCCGAAGTAGATTCCACCTGTAAGCTCGCGTACAACGAGGATGTCCAAGCCTTCACCTACGATCTCATCCTTGAGCGGACATGCGGCCTTGAGCTGCTTCCACATTACTGCTGGGCGGAGGTTTGCGTATACCTTCATTCCACCACGGAGGCCAAGAAGTGCCTTTTCCGGGCGGATTTCCGGGGCAACGTCGTCCCACTTTGGTCCACCAACGGCGCCAAGAAGAACTGCGTCACTGTTAAGACATATGTCAAGCTGGTCCTGAGGAAGCGGTTTTCCCCACTTGTCGATAGCGGCACCACCAGCGATTACTGAAGTGTAATTCCATTTGTGTCCGAATTTCTTTGCAACGGCATCCAAAACCTTTACAGCTTCTGCCACTACATCAGGTCCGATTCCGTCTCCTGGAATCAGGGCGATATTTTTTTCCATATCCAACTCCTATAGTTAAATTAATTTCTGATATTTACGCTCAATGTCCTTTATGAGCTTGTATTCAAATGAATCCACCAGTGCCATCCATGAGGCTTCAACAACGTCACAGCTGACACCAATCGTACTCCACCGGTCTATTCCGTCTGAGCTTTCGATCAATACGCGGACACGGCTGGCTGTTGCACTCTTTCCGTCAAGAACACGTACCTTGTAGTCTGTAAGGCGTATCTGTGTGACATTCGGGTAAATGTTTTTTAATGCTGAACGCAAAGCGTTGTCCAATGCGTTAACAGGACCGTTTCCTTCTCCTGCGGCAACCTCCAGGTGGTCGTCAACTGCAATCTTTACCTGTGCAAATGCGTAGAGTCCGTCTTCTATAAGTGGGATTTCCCCGCTGGTCTTGTAATAATGCAGCTTAAAGAACGGCTGGTATTTTCCGATGGCTTTACGTACCAGAAGATCAAAACTTGCGTCTGCTCCCTCGTACTGGTAACCCTGATGCTCTTTTTCCTTTACTTCCTTGATTATGTCTGCAACAACAGGATCTGACTTTTTGATTGAAGGGTCAAACTTGTTGATCTTTTCGATTATCATTGCACGGCCTGCGACTTCACTCATCAGGAACACCCTTTCGTTTCCGACTGTTTCCGGATTGATGTGTTCGTATGCCACAGGATTTTTGAGTACGGCATCGATGTGCATTCCCGCCTTGTGTGCAAATGCATTTTTACCTACAAAGGGAAGTCCCGCTCCAAGTGTTATGTTTGTGATTTCGGCAACACGCTTGCAGATTGGGGTAAGTTCCTTTATGTTTTCTTCCGGGATGCATTTGTATCCCATCTTAAGCTGAAGGTCTGCGATTATCGTAGAAAGGTTTGCGTTACCAGTGCGTTCACCGAATCCAAGCAAAACTCCCTGAACATGTGTTGCTCCGGCCTTTACCGCAACAAGAGAATTGGCAACTGCCAGGCCAGAATCGTTGTGGGTGTGGATTCCGATTTTTACTGCCTGACCGAATTCTCCGACAACAGTTTCAACAGCTTCCTTGAGGTCATCCATCATGCAGCCGCCCTTTGTCTCGCACAGGCATAGGACTGTTGCACCGCCTTCTACAGCCGCCTTAAGAGACTGCAGCGCATAGTCCTTGTTTTTCTGGTAGCCTGTGAAAAAGTGTTCGGCATCGTAGATTACGTTTTTTCCGCGTTTGGTAAGGTATTCGCATGTGTCCCGGATCATGTCCAGGTTTTCCTTTAGGGTAGCGTGCAGTACTTCCGTAACCTGAAAATCCCAGCTTTTTCCAAAGATTACGACATCCTCGGTATCCGCAGAAAGGAGGCTCTGGAGGTTTGCATCTTCCGCACAGGACGAATCCTTGCGCCTTGTTGAACCGAATGCTACAAGCCTTGCATTCTTGAGCTTGAGTTCCTTTGCCTTTTGGAAAAACTCCATGTCCTTGGGATTGCTTCCGGGGTTTCCTGCCTCTATGTATTTTACGCCCAGCTCATCAAGTGCCTGAACGATGTGGATTTTGTCTTGAACAGAATAGGAAATTCCTTCTCCTTGAGAACCGTCTCTTAAAGTTGAGTCTAATACATCAATAGAAGTCATGATTTCCTCCGTTGCGCTTTTTGATAATCGGGTCATTATACCCTAAAAGAGGGTTGTATGTAAAGCAAACTGATTTTTATGAGTTTTGCTATCGTACTTGAGAAAACAGGTCTGCCATTTCATCACGCCAGGCTGCCCTTTCGCCTCTGTCTTCCCATTCGATTATTTTCTTTATGCTAAAGTGGCGGACATCACGGATATTCGGATAATTCAGGACAGCAAACCTTCCCTGACCGATATATGCGATTTTGTCTCCGTTATCAAGATGTTCGTTTGCGCTTACCATTTCCATGGCACATTCAAAATGAATCGGGCTTCCGCTTTTGTCCTGTATAGCTGATGACATATCGATTATTGTTTTGCCGCATTTTGGACATACAATCTGATGGCTTGCCTTGTATTCGGCTATGGCACGGTCCTCTTCCTGAATCTGCTGGGGACTTACAGCCTGATGTGGGCGGAACTGGGAATGTTTGGGTGAAGATTCGCTTCTGTCCCTGTATTCTTTTTTGTTCTGCTGGTTGTTTTTATTGTTATGTCTTTTGGCACGCTTGTCTCTATTCATGCCCATATTCTACTTTAAATGCCGTTTTATTTCTAGTACTCATTTTTGCTTTAATACAATTTTTCAGGGCTGCGGTTTCCATTTCTTTTTTCAACTAACTGGCGGCTGACTATAAGTGCTATTCTTTCAACTGCATAAGATATGTATTTTTCGTCCTGGATTTTAATCTGCAATTCCTTTATTCGCTGATTGATTAACTGAGATGAAGCATTCTTTGAAACCGGCATAGTGTATATTACTCCGAAAAAGCGTTTACAATGTGGTGTACCGGCTCCAGTCCCGGAACATCTATGGCAAGAACATCGAATCTGATGACCCTGCTATTATATTGTCGATATTTTTCCAGGTAAAATTTAGCTGTTTCGATTATCTTTTGCTGTTTACGGAAGTTTAATTCGTGGGACAAAATTTCCGTGTTCCCGTTGGGCAGGGATTTTACTTCTACAAATACTAGTATATCATCCTTGGTGGCGATAATGTCTATTTCTCCACCCCTTATGCGGAAATTGCGGTCTTGGATTGTGTAACCTTTTGATTCAAGGTAGGAGACAGCCTTTTCTTCTCCTTCTCGGCCTTTTTGGGCTGTTGATTTTGTTGCGGCTGTCACTGGGGCCTAAAGCTCCTCCACCTCTTCTATTTCTTCCACATCAAGGAAATCCTCTACGGTTTCCAGTTCGGCTGCGGGACTTTCGTTCTGTACCTGAGACTTAAGCTCCTGGTGGCCTGCGGTGACCAAAAACGGTACTCTCCAGCGGGTAAGGGCTTTTATGTGATATTTTTTAGCTGTCTGATGAGGTGCCAAAAACATGTTCTTTCCGTCGTCAAAAAAGACTGGGGAAGAATAACTTACACCTTCTGTGATATCCGTACATTTAATTCTTGTTAAAGGCATTTTGTTGCTCCACTTTTATAATATATGCGAAAATGGAGGCCACGGCTTCCCATGTTTCCTCGGGAATACACTGGCCTACATCCTGAATCGACAGGACATTTTCCAGAATGTCATCTTCTATGACTGGAATCTCATTTTCTTCTGCAATCTCGATCATACGCTTGGCAAGACGCCCACGTTCCTTTGCCGCAATCAAGGGGGCCTGTGCATCCAGTGGGTATTTCAGGGCAACTGCAGACAGATTCTTTAATTCGGTCATATCTTTTCTTGTATGATGAGCGGTGCCTCGTTTGTGACGCACAGCCCGTCGAAGTAAGCTGAGTCGGAATAGGTTACAGTCACAGGTTTGTTATCGCTCATGCCGGAGCTAAAGAAACCTCCGAGCCGCAATTCTTCGGCTTTGACTGCAGAAGGCAAAAGCGGCGGTAATGTAAAGAACCGAACTTCCTTCTCATTGCTTATACTATTATAGTATAGCACAAAAAAATAATTTGTCACGTCTGTTTGGCAATTTATTTGAATTTTTTTTAGTTTATGCTCCTCCGTATCGATTAAAAGCCTTATCATGCCGTCTGCACTGGCTTTTTCGGTGTCCTGGGGTGAATTTTCCTCTTTTTCCTGTACCGGAACATCCCATTCAAAAGGCAGAAAAATCCAATGGTGTCTGCCACGGCTTACCTGGTTAAGGTAGGTTAAAAGTCCTGCTTTGTCTGGAATCGATCTTCCATAGAGTTTTTCAAGGAAGCCCAGTTCAGATTCTCCTCTGTTGTCCCCTGATTCCTGTTGGTTCTGCTGCTCCTTGCTGTTCTGGGGATTATGCTGGCCGCCGAACATGTCCATCAATGCCTGGATTGCACTGTCGCTGGGGTCAATTCCTTCCTCAAGCAATAGGGCTGCAATTTCCGCGGCTTTTTCTTCTTTTCCGGGAAAACGTGATGCTATGGCACGGGCTTTCTGCATTATTGAGGAGTTGATTTTTATCCCCGACTGGTACATGAATTGAAAAATACGGGCGCTTATGGCATCCGGTACAAAGCCCTCTGACGCTAAAAGGGCATATAACGCTTCCATGCCGTGCATCTGGCCGTTAAATTCCGTGGCTTGCGGGGCAGGGGAGGCGAGTTTTGTCAGTTCTATGGAGCCGTCTGAGCGTAAATGCACGGCCGCTGGGAATGCCTGTCCCTGGGTGAGCGGTTCCTGGCTTTGTACAGTCACCTTGTTGCCCATAAGGGATACAAGGGCCTTTCCGTCCGCTGAATCAGAGAGGACCCGCACAAAGACTTGGGACCCTTCCGAGAGCGTTATGCCCGGACGGAGATTCTGGAGGTTTTGTGGAAGAATGAACTGAACTGAATTGACCGCCATATTCACATACAAAAGAGGCTGCCCAAAATAGGACAGCCCAAACTTGCCGGGAACCAGACTTGAACTGGCACGGTTGTTACCAACCGAGGGATTTTAAGTCCCTTGTGTCTACCAATTCCACCATCCCGGCGAAAAAAAATCGAACGCTCCAAGTTTACACATCCGGATTGTTCAGATAAATCATTATATCAGATTAAATATTTTGTGTCTATGTGTTTTTGGGGATTTATGAAAGCCAAAAAATGTGGAAGGGATTTAATTCAGGCCTGGACTTGGGGTTTGTGTGCTGCGTGATGCCGTCCAAGCCTGAATGAAGTATAGAAAATTATTTCTTCTTGTTCTTGTTTGCGGCGGCTTCTGCTGCTGTCTCTGCCTTGATTTCGGCCTTGAGTGCTGCTTCTGCCTGTGATGCCTGGTTTGCTACTGCATTGGCCTGGGCTACGCGAGCCTTTGCCTTTGGAGTAAGCTGTTCCTTGATCTTGGCATCCTTACCGATCTTGTCGCGTACGTAGTAAATCTTTGAGCGGCGTACTTTTCCTGGGCGTACGATTTCTACCTTGATTACGCGCGGGCTGTTAACCGGGAATACACGCTCAACACCAACACCGTAGCTTACCTTGCGTACTGTGAATGTCTTGCGGATTCCTTCGTTCTTAAAGCAGATTACCAGACCTTCAAAAATCTGGATGCGCTTTGTCTTTCCTTCGATAATCTCAAAGTGAACCTTAACAGTGTCTCCTACCTTAAAGTCAGAAACATTCGCTTTCTTCTGCTGTTCTTCAATAGTCTTTATAAGATCCATTTTATTCTCCATTTTGCCGCTTTAGCTTTTCCTGAATGGAACGTAGCTTCCGGCGCTGCTTGCGGTCATTTTTATAGTCTGCATGCTCCGCAAGGTCTTCGATCATCTTTTCCGCTTCTTCTGAAAGAGTACCTGTCATTCTTGCCGTCTGAATCAAATCTGGTCGATTCATCAGGGTTTTCTGAAGGCTCTTACGAAGCCGCCACTTCCGAATTTCTTCATGGTCGCCACCGGTCAAAACTGCCGGAACTTCCAAGCCCTTATACACATTTGGCCTAGTGTACTGCGGGTATTCCAAAAGGTTTGAGTTAAAGCTTTCCTCTTCCAATGACTCGTGCGTTATCACGTCGTCAACAAGCCGGTACACGCAATCGATTATTACCGTTGCGGCAACCTCTCCACTGGACATCACATAGTCACCGATGGAGATTTCCTCGTCAACATACAAGTCTATGATCCGCTGGTCAATGCCTTCGTAGCGACCGCAAATCAGGACGATTTCGTCTTCTTTACTCAGAGAGAGGGCTTTTTTCTGTGTAAAAGGCCTTCCGCTTGGTGTGACATAAATCACATGCTTCTTGTAGGCTTCAACACTGTCAAGTGCCCGTCCCAAGGGTTCCGGCAATAAAAGTTGTCCGGCTCCCCCGCCATACGTTCCGTCGTCACATGTTTTGTGTTTATCAAAGGCAAAATCCCTGATATTCACCAAATCGTAGGCAATAATTCCCTTTTCTACCGCCTTGGCCATGATCGAAGTTTCAAAAAAAGCCTTGGGGATTTCGGGGAACAAGGTCAGCACAGTAAATTTCACAGGACTTACTCCAGAATCCAGAGGTGCATCAGCTGCATCCTTTTGTTTTCCACGTCAATTTCGTTCAAGAATCTGTAGCTCAATGGAACAAACACTTTGCGGATTTCTCCGTTTTTCGTGTACTTGACGTCATTTGCCAAAAATCGGCAGCTCTCGGACAGCAAAATCTCAACGAGATAACCTGATCCGCCTTCCATTACGTTTGTGACTGTTCCGATTATATCCTCATCGGACATACCCGGTGCGGTACTACCCGCCGTTACGTCTTTATACCATACTGAGCAACCCTTAAGGTCCTCAATATACCACTCATCCTTCTGCAATGGATGTGCGTTCTTGCGTGGAACTACGATCTGCCACCTGTTGAATTTTGCAGCTTCCTCAGGGGTATTTATTCCACTTAATTTCATGTACAGCGTCGTGGCAGCATCCTTTGTGTATTCAACAGCATAAGACTTGCTTACCGTTCCGTCTGTCAAAGTCACTTCTTCCATATTTGCAAAATGCTCATACTCGCCGGAAGTGCTTTCTACTTTAAACTCGCCCGTAATACCGTGGGTACCCCGGACAATCCCAACAACAAACTGCTCTACCATCTAAAACCCGTCAGTCCAGAATTTCCAGACTGTAGTGCCTGCCTTCTTTGCTTGCAGACGCACTCAAAACAGTACGCAGTGCCTTTGCAATACGACCGTATTTGCCAATAACCTTGCCAATATCGTCCTGGGCTACGCTCAACCTTAAAACCGGTCCGCGTTCACCTTCGCTTTCTGTAACAGAGACTGAAGCCGGATCATCGACCAATGATTTTGCTATGAATTCAATCAGGTCTTTTTCCATGATTCACACCCCTGTACTTACTTTGAGATTGCTTCGCCTTTGGCTGTAAGGCCGGAAGCGTTAAGCAGCTTTTTGACGATTGGAGTTGGCTGTGCACCTACGCTAAGCCAGTACTTTGCACGCTCTGCGTTCACCACAACCTGACTGTTCTCTGCTGCGATGGGGTGATACTGACCGATTTCTTCTACAGTCTCACCGTCACGAGGCTTGCGGGCATCCTGAATCACGATACGGTAATCAGGGCGCTTCTTTGTACCAAACTTCTTAAGTCTGATTTTTACCACTTGATTTGTCCTCCATAGGTCTCTTGCGAATGGGTTCAAGACCTAAAATATATGACAGACCCAACGGGTCCATTTATCCCACTTTAAGTAAGACGACATATTGTAAGGAAAAAACAAGATTTGGTCAATCAGTTTATGCCATGTTAGGCCCTTTATTTTTAAATAATTTCAGAAAATGCAGTTTTCATGGGGCATGATGACGGCCATGGAGTTGCTGCCTGTTCAGTTCTGACAATTCCGGTAGCCTAAGAGGCGTTGAAGCGTTTAACCTCAGATCCGGGGATGGGTTTGCTGAAATAATATCCCTGAATTATGTCGCAGTCGAATGTCTTGAGCTTTTCGTACTGCCATTTTTCTTCGATTCCTTCCGCGATGAGCTTCATTCCAAGGCTGTGAACCATGCTTATGATGTTTTGGATCAAAACGTCCTTTCCGTCGTGCAGGTATACGTCCACCATGGTTTTGTCGATCTTGACCACTCCTACGGGAAGGTATGCCAGATAGCTGATGGAGGAGTATCCGGTTCCAAAGTCATCCAGGGCAAGGGAAACCCCAAGTTCATCCAGCTGCTTGAACAGGTTTGCGGAATCCTGGTCGTTTCCAAGGAAAAGGCTCTCCGTGATTTCTATCTCTATCATTTCCGGGGGGATGTTGTATTTTTCAAGTAAACCGCGCAGGAAATCAACATATCCTGTGTCCACAATCTGTCCTGCAGAATAGTTTATGGCAAACCGCCTTAGCTGCTGTCCCTCGTCACGCATGGCTGCCATCTGCTTTATGACCTTTTCCGTCATTATGCGGCCAATTTTCGTGATGAAGCCGTTGTTTTCCGCAATCGGAATGAACAGGGCGGGGGAAATAGGATGGTCCTTGAGGCGGCACAGGGATTCGTAACCGAAAATCTCTCCCGTGATTGCATCTATCTGTGGCTGGAAGAAAGGTACGAAACCATCCTGCTTGCATGCATCCTCCAGAATGCGGACAATCTTCTTTGTATTGCGGACCTCTTCCTCCATTTCTTTGGTAAAGAAGACATAGCTTGATTTTCCGCCGTTTTTGGCATTGAACAGGGCATAGTCCACGTAGGTCATGACCTCGTCCACGGAGAATTTTTTGTCTATGGGAACGTTGAATATTCCGAATTTCGTGTTTACGGTGAATGATACGCCGTTGTAGGTAATTGGAATTGAAAGGAATGTCTGCTTGATGCAGTCAAAATGGGTGCTTACGTCGCTCAGATATCCCTTGAGGTAGATTATGATGAATTCGCTGTTGTCACGGGCAAAGAAGTAATCCTCATCCTCCATGTCCAAAAGCATGTGGCCTATTTTGTTCAGGATATAGTCTCCGCAGGCGTGGGTGTAGGCATCGTTTATGCTGCGGAAATTGTTGATGTTTATCTTGAGTACGGAAAAGCGTTTGCCGGATTCAAGAAGCTCGCTGATGGTCTGGTGTGCCGTCTGGATTTTTGGCAGTCCCGTCATGAAGTCATGGTCAATCATGTATTTGAGCTGCTGGTGTGAGGAAGTAAGCTCGGACTGGATGATCTTTGACCTGTGGCGTTCAAGGCCTACTGTAAGGAGAATTGCCGCGATGCCGGACAGGATCATTATAAGTGATGTGATGAGCATGCCGTTCTGTTCCCAGAAGGGATCGTAGCGGTTAATCCAAATGGTGTTTATTGGAAGCGATGACTTCTTGAGCTTGAAGCGTTTGAGAACCTTGTAGTCAAAGCGGAACTGGGAGATGCTCTTTGTAAAAAGCTCTATGTTCTTTGGTGCCTTGCCTCCAAAAATTGAAAGGATTGTCTGTGCGGCCTGCCTTCCGTATGCAAACATGTCAAGTGTAAGGCCTCCTGCAAATCCCTGGCCTATGCATTCCGGAATTGTCGTGTAGACAGGGATCTGTGCGCAGTTGGAGATTATCTGGCATAGTTCGTAGCCGGTATATCTGTTGCCTTCCGAATCGTGGTAGCCAGAGATGCAGATCAGGATTGAGCTTGAGTCAAGGCTCCTGATTTTCCTTTCCAGCTCGTAGCGTGTCAGCTCGGAGGTACTTATGGATTCAAACACGTGGTTCGGGAATTCCATCCTGAGTGCAAGGAACTGGTCTGAGTCCGCGTTTCCAGAGATTGTGCTGTCGTGTACCGCAACAATCGTTTTTGCCTCTGGATTCTGCTTGATGGCTATGTCTATGGTGTCCTCAAGGTATAGGCGTTCGATTGAGCCTGTTATGAGCGGATTTTCGGTGGCCTTGTGTGCGTGGTCTATGTCGTTGACCCCAAGGAAATAAATGGGAAGTCCGGTGAAAAGCTCTTCCTGGTATTCCTCAACAAAATAAAGCGCCTCATCATCACCGGCTATTATGGCATCGTATTTCCTGTTGTTTTTAAGGCGGTATGCAAGAAGCTGATGGAAAAGGCTTGCATTTTCTTCTCCAGGGTAATCACGTGAGTTCATGGATATGACGTCAAGCCAAACGTCTGCCTGGTTAAATATGGACAGCATGCCCTCTTTTTGATCGTATACGGAAGGAACCTCATCGTTGAAGGATGTTATGAACAGAACCCTTTTGTCTGGGAATGAAGGAATGTCATCTTTTTTTGAGAAAAAGGCTACGGATAGCTGAAAATTCCTGCATAAAAGGATAATTCCGGCGATTACAATAAGTGAAGCAATGATACTGTTTATCAACAGAACTGTCTTTTTTCTCGCTTTCTTCATAACACCAATCCATGATTATGATAGCCCTATCCATTTAAATGATAAGTCCTAATTGAAAAAAAAGCAAATGAAAAATGAAAAATTTTTAAAGTTTTTTTACGGAGTAACAGCATAATCTGAGTTAAGGATTGTGAATGGAGCTTGCTATCGTCCAAAGAGGCCCTTTCCTATATCCATCAGTCCATTGGAAAGCTTGTCCTTTGAATCTTCTTTCTCCTCGTCTTCCTTTTCGTCTTCACCGTCCGTTTTTTCTTCGGTCTTTTTTGGAGTTCCGAATACGTTGCCTAAAGAATCCTTGAGACTGTCGGTGACCTGCTGCTTTACCTCTGATGTTTTTTCCTGAACGAATTCCGTGGCTTTTTCCTTTGCATCCTCTATGGCCTTGTTTGCCTGATCCTTGAGCCAGTTTTCGACTTCCTTCTGTTTCTTTTCCAGCAGGTTCTGGATGTCGGCAAGACGTACGTTCTGCAAATCTATGTCGCCTTCTATTCCAAAGAATTCCTTTGTCTTGATTATGAATTCATTCTCTGACTCGTTAAGTTCTTTTGAAAGACGTGCAAGGGCTGCCTCTTTTGCATCTTTTCCGATTTCCATGACTATGGCCTTGAGGGAATTGATGAACTGATCCGCAAAGTTTCCAGTCAGGGACATCTTAAGTCCGTTTGCCTTGCTGTAGCCCACGTCATAGGAGATGTTCAGGTTGTCTACGCTCGCAAGACCCACCCGGTAATATTTTGTGACAAGATCGTTTTTAAATCCGTCTGTGGTAAGGGAGACAGGATCCAAAATGAGGGTACCGCCCGCAGAAAATCCTGCCGGATCAAAAGTGGCGCGTGCCTTAAGCTGCATGTCTCCGTTTATTGAAGGAACTCCGCTTAAGGTTGCGATTCTTGTTCCGTCCATGGCCGCCTTAAAACCGGAACCAGTGTAGTTGAGTGCTACAAGAGGTGCGGAAGATGCGGACCTTGTATCAACGGTAACCGTGCCTGAGTGCTGGAGGTTGTTTATGCTTAGCCAGATGTTTCCTGTCGTAGGTTGGTTCCTTACGTCCTGATTGTTGGAAACCTCGGTAATGCGTACGTCAAATCCCGTTCCCTGTGCGCGTATGTTTTCTATGAGGAAGCTCGGATATTCCTGTGAATACCAGAATGTTGTTCCCGCCATGCGCTTGCTTTCCTTTTTTTCTTTCTTTGGCTTTGCCGCGGATTTTTCCTTCATTTCCTGAACGAGAGCCAGTCCGTCCTGAACATAGGGATAATATTCGCCAAGCATGTTGTATGCCACCGTATCAAGGGCGTCATTGAAAAGCTGGTCAAGGTTCTTGATTGTTCCCGTAAGGGTCGTGAGTCGTTCCTTGACATAATCGTAGTCTGACTTTACCGTTGTAGCGACATTTTCTGCCATGCCCTTTACGTCTTGTGCATCTGTCTTTACTTCATTTACAAGAAGCTCTGCAGTGGCCTTTAGGGATTTACTCTGTTCTATTGCGGCGGAGATCTTTTCGTAGGCATCCTTCATTGCCTGGACATCTTCCGGTTTCCTGAAGTCGAATGATTTTACGCTTATGGTCTGGAGGTTCTTTACCGTTTCTGCAAATTCATTTATCTGTGCTTCTATCTCTTCCGGTTTGGTCTTCCATTTTTCAATAAGGGCCTGTGAATAATCGATTGAATCCTTTACGACCTTGGGTGAATTGATGTGGGCCTTTGCATTGGCAATTATGCTCTCCAGATCAGATCCGCCAAGAATGTCGTAGGCCTGGTTTTGAAGCTCCCTTATGGCATTGTTTGCGCGTGCCTTTACCTCTTTCATGAATTCGGAATCTTCTTTGGGTTCTTTTTGGGGAAGCTCGCAGCTGTAGGTCCTGTCTGTGTTCCATTTTATTCCCGAGGCCTCGAGGTTTTCCGCCACGAATTTTTTACGCAGGGCCTGTACAAGGTTAAAGTCAAGCTGAATCTTTCCCACTTCAAACAGGTTTTTCATTACACGGTTTTTGTTGCCGACCTGAAGATTGTTTATGGTAATTGATGCATCAAGGATTTTAACATCAACGCTTTCCACATCTGTCTTTGCCTGGAAAATTGCCTCGCATATGGAGATAAGGCCTTTTTGTACGATTACGTTTTTGAAAGCGATGACTGTTGCCACCGATCCGAAGATAAGGACCAAAAGCGCAATGAGTGGAATCATGCGGACCCGGGCCTTGCTCTGCTTTTTGATTTCCTTTCCGAGCAGGGCATATTTTTTGAATTCCTTTTTGGTGAACATCCTGTCTGCAGGGATGGCATAATAGTCTGGTTTTTTAGGATTTGCACCCTTTATGAACAATGCCGCAACAAGACGCTGGTCTTCGGGAATGTAAAGCTTCTTTAGGATGTGGCGCTTGAGTGCTTTTTCACTGTAGGTCTTCCTCATCAAAAGCGGAAGTTTTGAAACAGGGAATTCCCTCTTTCGCCTCTTTTTTTTGCCGTCTGGAACTCCACCAAGATTTATGGTAGAAACTTCAGTTCCAGCTTCAGGATTTCCGACCAGTTCATCTTCTTCGTCGTCTTCCTCTTCGTATAGCTCATCCTCAAGGTCTTCTTCTTCAGTCAGGGCATTGTTCTCTTCAATCGGAGAATCGCTTTCTTCAACCGGAGAATCGCTCTCTTCAACCTGAGTATTGCTTTCTTCAACCCGGGTGCTGTTTTCTTCTACTGTGGCATTGTTCTCTTCAACCTGAGTATTGCTTTCTTCTGCTGGGAGAGAGCCCTGTTCTTCCTGGGGGGGAATTTCTTCGTCTTCGCGGCGTTTTTCGTCTTCTTCCATCATATCAACTCTCCCTGTGCAATGTCAGCGATTTTTCTTATAAGAGGAATCTTTCCTATGGCCTTGATGAACTTTATGTTTTTGAGTTTTCCACCGATGTAGCGTCTCCAGACAAAGGTAAAGAGCCTGGAAATAAAATATAACGGGATGTAGGCGCATATTCCGCAGATGATGCAGCCCATGACGATGGTATTGTTAATCTTGGTGAATGCGACAAAGGGAATGTTGATTAGCTTGGTCATGGTGTCCTGCATGGCCGGATGCGTTAAAACCCAGTAGCCTATCTGGTCGAACAGAGGATCCGCAACTCCTGCAAAAAGGGATACGACAAGAACAGCAAGAGAAAAGACTCCCCTTTGAATCCTCATGAAGAAAATCAAGACAAAGAGAATATACCACAGGGCGTTATCCTTGGGCAGAAACCCGAGAATGACACCCCATGCAAACGCATGTGCAATTTCTGCCGGTGCCGTATTAGAACACAAGGCTCTAACCAATTTTACCAATGCTTTTATCATAAATAACATTATATCACGAGTATAGGAAAAAAGGAAGTTAAAAATTAAGACTAAATACATAATTCATGATATAATTATTTTTATGAAAAGAATCATTATCGTGACCGGGGCGTCCAGCGGGATGGGGGTGTGTTTTGCACGTCAGCTGGCGGAAGAAAGTGCTGGTGGAAAGGTTGTGCCCAGCGATGAAATATGGATTGTGGCTCGCAGGGAAGACAGGCTTTTGGAAACAAAGGGTTTAATAGAAGAAGATGCCAAAAATCATGGGCATTATCCTGCTGTAAAAGTCATTCCGCTTGACATTTCGGGAAAGTCGGGGGCCCTTGCATTCAGGGAGCATCTGGACAGGGAGGCGGCCTCCGGGGAATTTGAAGTTTCCGTCCTTGTGAATAACGCAGGCTTTGGCACATACGGTGAGTTTGCTTCAACAGATACGGAACGCGAGATGGATATGGTTGACCTTGACTGTACCTCGCTTACGGGAATCACGGGCTTTTGCCTTCCGTACATGAGGCAGGGCGGGCGAATCATCAACACGGCATCCCTTGCGTCTTTTCTGCCATTGGGTAATTTTGCGGTTTACGGGGCATGCAAGGCTTATGTCCTGAGTTTTTCCATAGCGCTGGCGGCTGAATTGAGCCAGAAGGGAATATCAGTTACGGCACTTTGTCCGGGACCTGTAAGCACTGAGTTTGCAAACGTCGCTTCCAAAGGGGCAAGAAAGGAAGTTCGTCACGGGCTTTCTCCAGAAAAAACTGTAGCCCACTGCATCAAGAACTCACGAAAGGGCAGGCATTATTCCATGTGGGCGTTCAAGTGGAAGTTCAAGGCATTTGCAAGCAGGTTCATAGGCCGTTATGCGGGTGCATGGTTTACGTGGAAGTACTGCAAGCGTCCAAGCAATTGATTTAAGCTGAATGATTAAAGAAAATCCCTGAGCTCGTTCAAGGAAGTGCAGAGTTTGAACAAAAGCTTTTTTATCTCTTCGTCGGGCTGTATCTGATCGGGTACCATGACAGGCTTTAATCCCGCTGCGTGTGCGGAGCGTATTCCGTTGGGGCTGTCTTCTACGGCGATGCAGTTTTCTTTTGCGACTTTTATTGCATCGGCTGTGAATGCGTAAATTTCTGGATGCGGCTTTGAGTGTTCAACCATGTCTCCGCATGTCACCTTTTCAAAATAGTCAAGCAGTTTTGCCTCCGTCAGTTCCGGAATCACAGTTGATGTTTTGGAAGAAGAGGCTATTGCAAGCCTGTATCCCTTGCCTTTAAGGTATTCAAGTGTCTCTCGGGCGTACGGCATGAGCGGAAGTCCGTTTTCTGCCGTGTACTTGTGGAAAATCTCTGAGCACCGTTCCCTGAATTCTTTTGCGGGGAAATCCTGACCGTACTTGTTCTTGAGGTAAACCCATTGCGAAGGCCGTGCCACCCCCGTGCAGTCCCTTACCGCAGTCTTGATGTCGCTGATTCCATATTCCTTTGCGGCAATGTCCCATGCCATGCGGGTTATCCTTTCGCTGTCAAATATAACCCCATCCATATCAAAAATAACGGCTTCAATCATAATGCGCAATTATATAAAATAAATCGACACTTTTCAACTTTCAGTTTTCATCTTGACTAACTTGTAAATAACTTGTATCCGTGATAAAATCAGTCATTGATTCATCTGAAATGCAGGAGAATAAAGTGGCAGAGTTTGAAGAAGTTGACCTGAAAAAGGCTTATACGATGATAACTTCACCGGCTGTGGTAGCTACAAAGGGTGTTGGTGTTTATGACCTGACTCCATACGGCTGGATAATGCCCATGGACTATGACCCGGTGACACGTGTAATATTCAGCTCGGATCCGGACCATCAGGCTGTGGCAAATATTTACAGGGAAAAAGAATTCGCTGTAGTCATTCCGTCTGATCCAAAGGCTTTGTTCATAGAGCAGACAGGTTCCGTCTCAAATCCCATTGCCGATAAATTCAAAATGTTTTCACTCAAGGGAGAAAAAGCGACTAAAGTTGACGTTTTGCTCCCAAAGGATTTGATTTCAGGATGGATAGAATTCAAGTTCATCCGTTCTGTGGCAGAAGGCTCAATTGAATTGATTATGGGAGAGGCAATAGCCGCTTATCAAAGAGTTTCGGCCTCATGAATTGTTGAATCTTTTCAGGAACTGCTTGGTGCGTTCTTCCCTGGGGCTGTCGATTACAGACTGACTGTCGCCCTGTTCAACTATGACTCCACCGTCCATAAAAATGATGTGGTCGCTTGTGTCGCGTGCAAAGGACATTTCGTGCGTTACGACTACCATCGTCATGTTTGTCTTTGCAAGGTCACGTATGACTGCCAGTATTTCTCCAGTAAGCTCAGGATCAAGTGCAGATGTTGGTTCATCAAAGAACAGGACCTTTGGATTAAGCGCAAGGGAACGTGCTATGCTTACCCTCTGCTGCTGGCCTCCACTCAACTGACACGGATAGCTTGATGTCTTGTCGGAAAGGTTCATTTTTTCAAGAAGATCCATAGCAACCTGTTCTGCCTCTGGCTTGCTGCGTTTTAATACAAGCCTTTGTGCCTCGGTAATGTTCCGCATTACAGACAGATGAGGAAACAGATGAAAATTCTGGAACACAAGACCTACGTTAAGGCCGATTTCCCTAAGGGTTTTCTTGTCTGAATAAACACCGTTTTCCACAAGCTTTTGACCGCAGATCGTAATCGAACCGCCGGTGACTTTCTCCAGCTGGGTAATGCATCTTAGCAAAGTTGATTTTCCGCTTCCTGACGGACCGATTATTCCAAGAACTTCCCCCTGATGAACTTTAAAGGAGATGTCCCGTATGACGCTCAGGTCACCGAAATTCTTGGACAGGTTTTCAACTTGAATGATTGTATTGTTTGTATTTGAATCATTTGTAGTAGTCAAGTTTTTTCTCCGCAAAATCAAATGCTTTTGTTACACCCCAGTTCATCACGCAATAGAAAACTCCTGCGATGAAAAGTGGAAGCACACTCACAAGACGGCCACTCTGAGTTTTTGCAACATGGAACAGTTCCGCCACACCAAGGACCTGAACAAGAGCAGTGTCCTTAACAAGCGTAATCACTTCGTTTCCCATGGCAGGTATTATTTTCTTTATGACCTGGGGCAGCACAATCCTGAAAAAAGTCTGTCCCTTTGTAAATCCCAGTACGGAAGAAGCTTCGTATTGACCAACCGGAATAGCCTGAATTCCACCACGGTAAATCTCCGCAAAATAACATGCATAGTTTATGACCATGGCAACAATGGCCGCGGTAAAACGCTGCATTCCTGCGCCAAAGATGTAGGGTGGGGCAAAGTACACGAAAATCAATTGAAGCATCAAAGGCGTTCCACGAATTATCAAAAGGAAAGCCGATGTAATCTTTGATATTACCTTGATTTTAGACATGCGTCCTGAGCAAATCACCAGGGCAAGTGGAATTGAAAAAAGAAGTGTAAGAAAAAATACCTCAAGACTGACACCGGAACTCTTTAACATTACAAGAAAAAGATTTCCGATGTCCATTCGGGAAAAATATTCCTGCATTATTCTGTTAGCGTCCTATTACGGAAATGTTTCTACCGAACCACTGCTTGCTGATTGATTCAGCTGTTCCGTCGTTCTGCATTTCCTCAAGAATCTTCTGAACTTCATCACGGAGCTTTACGTCGTTCTTTCTGAATGCAACACCGTATTCCTCGTTTGCAAGTCCCTCTGAAAGAATTGTGTACGGGTAGTTTGCCTGCTTGATGGTATATTCAGCTACAACAAGGTCCATGACAACTGCATCGATGTTTCCGATTCCAAGGTCATTGAGTGCCGTGAGGTTTTCTTCAAATTCCACAACACCCTTGATTGAATTCAAGAGGTTTGTGTCTGCACTTACTGCTTCCCATGCAGAGGATCCGGCCTGTACACCGATGAGCTTGTCGCTTAAGTCGCTCAGGGATTTGATTCCACTGTCATTCTTTACTATTGCAACCTGGGCATTGTCAAGATATGCACCTGTGAATGCCATTGCTTCCTTGCGTTCCTTTGTCATTGTAAAGCCGCTCCAGATGCAGTCAATCTTTTTTGTGTTAAGCTCCTGTTCCTTTGTGGACCAGTCTATCGGCTGCAGCTTGAGGGTGACGCCAAGTCTTTTTGCAACTTCCTTTGCAAGGTCAACGTCATAACCGACTATCTCATTGTTCTTGTCCCTGAAACCCATTGGTGGAAAAGAGTCGTCAAGTCCCATTATGAGGGTTCCCGTCCTTTTAAGATCCTGAAGGGAATTGTCTCCCGCGCTTTTTTTTGCACATGAAGTTAATGCCAGTGTTGCAACAAGAGTTGCTGCAATTAATGCCTTTATTGCTTTCATTTTGTTTTTCTCCTTTCTTTGTCTGCCTTGTTGTTCTTGCATTTGTTCTGATATGCAAGATAGCAGTATTGTTTAATGTCATCTTTACAGCCGGTGCAGTCTGTATTTTGAATCATCCATTTGACTATTCCGTTTTTCACATCGTCGTCAATGTCATGTTCAATCTTACATGCGTTTTTTTCGGCCTGCTCATATCCGACTCCTGTAATCGTCATCAGAAAATCGGTGAGCAGAATGTGCCTGCCTAAAACTTCGCGTGCTGTATTTTGACCTTTTTCCGTAAGCTCAAGATTGCCTGTCTGTGAGATGGTAAGGTATCCGTGTGAGACCAGAATGCCCATTGCCCGACTGACGCTGGGTTTGGAAACTCCAAGTCTTCGTGCTACATCAATTGAACGGACTTTCCCGTTTTCCTTTTGCAGCATCAGAATTGCTTCAAGATAGTCTTCGCCTGATTCGTGAATGTCCTTCATAAAACTGATTTCCTCTTGAATTTTTCCCTTCACAGACTACAGGTCCATGATCTGGTCGTAGATGGCCCTTCCACCCGGAACCATTGGAAGTACTGGAACATCAATGTCAACCTTTGCATCGATTACCGCCGGCTTTCCGCTCTTGAATGCTTCTGCGAATACCTTTTCGAATTCGGCTGCATTGTTGGCTTTATATCCGTCGATTCCGTATGCTGCGGCAAGCTTTACCCAGTCAGGTCCGAAATCAAGTGTGGTCGCACTGTACCTTTCACCGTAGAATGCCTTTTGCCACAGACGCACGTTTCCAAGTGTTCCGTTGTTTACCACCACAATAACCAATGGCAGGTTATAGTGTGATATTGTTGCAAGTTCGTTGCAGTTCATGCGGAATGAACCGTCTCCTGCGATATGAACGACACGTGCCTTTGGATTTGCAAACTGAATTCCCATTGCGGCTCCAGTTCCAAAGCCCATTGTTCCCAAACCGCCTGATGTTATGAAAGTGCGCGGCTTTTCAAACGGATAGTGCTGGGCTGTCCAAAGCTGGTGTTCTCCAACTTCCGTAGTGATGAAGGTATCGTCGCCCGCAATCTTGTGGATGCACTCGCACAGGAATTTGGGGTTGATTGAGTCGGCTGGATTATCGTCGTAAATCTTGGGATAATCCTTTTTCCATTCTGCAATCCTGTTTTTCCATTCAGAGTGGTCGGCCTTCTTGATTAACGGAAGAAGACGCTTGAGTATGTCCTTTACGTTGCCGATGAGCTTTCCTGATACCGGAATGTTCTTGTTGATTTCGGCTGCGTCAATGTCGATGTGGAATACCTGGCTGTTTTCTGCAAAATGCTTCGGGTTTGAGATTACGCGGTCAGAAAAACGAGAGCCCAATGCAAGTACAAGGTCGCTTTCTGTAACTGCCATGTTGCTTGCCTTTGTTCCGTGCATTCCAACCATGCCAAGGTTCAGGCTGTTGCTTGAAGGAAATGCTGAGCGTGCCATCATGCTTTCTGATACAGGAATGTCTGAGGTTTGTGCAAGAGCAAGAAGTTCCTCGCTTGCGTTACCGATGATGATTCCACCACCTGCATAAATCACAGGCCTTTTTGCGTTGTTGATGATGTCTGCCGCCTTTTTGATTTCTTCATCGCTTGGAGACGGAGGATTAAGGGACCTTTTAAGGTGAATGTTCCTTTCCTGAATCCTCTTTTCAATTTCATCCGGGTTTTTAAGCGGTTCAAATTCAACTTCGTTTGCGGTGACTTCCTTTGGAATGTCAATCAAAACAGGACCCGGTCGGCCGCTTTTTGCAATGATGAATGCCTCGCGGATGACATCTGCAAGTTCCTCTACATTGCGGACGATGTAGTTGTGCTTTGTAATCGGCATTGTTACACCGGTGATGTCGATTTCCTGGAAAGAGTCTTTGCCCAAAAGTGTAGTGGGAACATTGCATGTAATTGCGACGATTGGAGATGAATCCATGTATGCTGTTGCAATTCCTGTTACAAGATTTGTTGCTCCAGGACCACTTGTTGCAAATACAACACCTACTTTACCGGTTGAACGGGCATAACCGTCTGCGGCATGGGAAGCACCCTGTTCATGGGCTGTAAGAATATGGCGGATTCTGTCGCTGTTCTTATATAATTCATCATAAACATTTAAAATTGCACCGCCCGGATAACCAAAAACGGTGTCAACGCCCTGCTCAACAAGACATTCAATAACCACACGAGAGCCTGAAATCTTCAATTTTGAACTCCTAGAAAAAAATAATACGGTGTCTTTTTCCAATAAAATAATATGGAAGAAAACACCGTACCAATAGTACTCTATTTTATAAATAAAAACAAGTGTTAGCCTAGTGTACTTTAAGTTTGCAAGGCAGTGTCATTCCGGACTTAATCCGGAATCTCAACACTATATCTTTCAAAAACTTGCGTTATTCAAGAATTGCGCCCTTATCCGCACTTGATACCAGCTTAGCATAACGTGCCAAATAGCCGTGCTTTACCTTTGGTTCAGGGCATTTCCATGCGGCCTTGCGTTTTGCAAGCTCCTCATCGCTTACTTCAAGGTGAATCTTGTAGTTGTTGATGTCCAGGGTGATTGTGTCTCCTTCCTGAACGAGAGCAATTGGGCCTCCGTCTGCCGCTTCCGGTGAACAGTGTCCAAGTGATGCACCCCTTGTCGCACCGCTGAAACGTCCGTCGGTAATCAAGGCAACTTCCTTATCCAAGCCCTGTCCTGCAAGAGCCGCTGTTACTGCAAGCATCTCACGCATTCCTGGTCCACCCTTTGGTCCTTCGTAGCGGATTACTACAACGTCACCTGGATGAATGTCTCTTTTCTGAACGGCTTCCATAGCCTCGCTTTCGTCATTGAATACACGTGCAGGTCCCGAGTGCTTCATGAGTTCCTTGGCGCAGGCAGATCTCTTTACAACAGTTCCGTTTGGTGCAAGGTTTCCGAACAGGATGGCAATACCACCATTGTCGCTGAATGGGTTTTCTATTGGGCGCAGGATTTCCGGGTTGCGGTTTTTTACACCCTTGATGTTTTCCGCAATCGTTTTTCCTGTTGCTGTTATCAAGTCGGTTTTGATGAGGTTCTTTTTTGCAAGCTCTGCAAGAACGGCTTGAACTCCACCGGCATCGTTCAATTCACAGATGAAGGTGTGTCCTGCAGGGGCAAGGTGGCAGAGGTTTGGTGTGCGCTCAGAGATTTCGTTAACTTCGTGCAGGTCGATTGTAAGTCCGGCCTCATGTGCAATGGCGGGAACGTGGAGCATTGTGTTTGATGAGCATCCAAGTGCCATGTCTGCAGTAAGTGCGTTGCGGAAAGAATCTTTTGTCATCATCTGGCGTGCGGTAATTCCCTTGTTGTAGAGGTTCATTACGGCCATGCCTGCGTGCTTTGCAAGTGCAATGCGGTCTCCTGTTGTGGCTGGAATCGTTCCGTTTCCTGGAAGGCCCAGACCCAAAACTTCCGTAAGGCAGTTCATTGAGTTAGCTGTGAACATACCGGAGCATGAACCGCATCCAGGACATGCGCAGTGTTCCATTTCCTTGAGCTGTGCTTCCGTGATTTTTCCAGAGGCAACGGCTCCAACACCCTCAAACATGTCTGTGAGCGAAAGGTTCTTGTCTGAATATGGATTTCCTTCTTCGTGGCTTGGAAGGTGTCCAGGCATCATTGCTCCACCGGAAACAACAACTGTAGGCAAATTAAGGCGTGCGGCTGCCATAAGCATACCGGGAACAATCTTGTCACAGTTCGGAATCAAAACGAGTGCATCAAACTGATGTGCGGTAACAACACATTCAACACTGTCTGCGATAAGTTCACGTGTTACAAGAGAATACTTCATTCCCTCGTGACCCATGGCTATTCCGTCGCATACACCAATGGCAGGAAATTCAATTGGAGTACCACCGGCCATACGTACGCCATCCTTGACAGCCTGTGCAATACGGTCCAGTTCAATATGTCCCGGAATAATCTCATTCTTTGCACAACAGACGCCAACCAAAGGACGCTCAAGTTCTTCGTCCGTGTATCCCATTGCATAAAAAAGCGAGCGGTGTGGTGCCCGTGCCATTCCCTGTGTAGCATTGTTGCTTCTCTTTTCCATAAACAAACCTCGATTATGATTCAAATAATAAGGAACATTTTACAGCCCCTCATTATAAAATTCAATAGGGAATTCTTAATTCGTAATGCGCAATTCGTAATTCGTAATTCGTAATTCGTAATGCGTAGTTTTCCTGGCTAAATCTGCCTTTGTGACAGTAAGGATTTTATGTAATCCTCAATGGTTTCGCTTCCGTTGACGTAAAGGGCCTTTTGAATGCAGTTGCCGTGCCTGTCTATATAAACCTCTATCTGGGGTTCAAGGTCATAAAATGCCGATCCAAGTGAATCAACTTCGCGGGCATAGTTTTCCTGCATGTAATATTCAATAAACGGGAATTCTAGTGAAACCATGTCTCCCCAGTAATGCATTCTTGCGCGGACAAACAGGTGCGAATCATCCGGTTCTTCTGCCCTGAGGCCTGTAATCCTGAATGATCCGTCGGCATCTTTTTTTAGAATGCAGAATACTATCGGCGTATTCCTCTGAATGTACCTGACCTCGTTGCTCTGTATGTCCAAGTCAGAAAAGGCTTTGGAAGATTCTCCTAGATAAAGCTGAACATAGCGGCCCTTGAAAGGATTGTACGGATCCCTCATTTCACATTTGAATCTGGCTATCCTGTTTGATTTTTCTGCATCATTTTTAATAGAGTTTGATCGGAACAGGATGAATGCAAGTGCTCCAAGCTGAAGAATTACTGCGGCGATAAAAAACGGAAATATTTTTTTCAAGATAGTATTTTTCATTTTTTGCTTCTCCTGGAAAGGAAAATGTTTATAAGTGCGATTGCCACTCCAAGTCCGATGAATACAAGTCCTTTTGCAATCAAGCTGAAGTCTTCAACAAAGAATTTGATTATTACGAAAATACCCAGAAATACGGTAGAAAGGTTTGCCAGTGCAAGAGAAGAGGATACCGATGCCTTGATAAGGTAATAAATGAAGAATAGAACAAAAAGCGCAAAGCAGATCGAGCATATGAAATGGGTTGGCTCATTGTTGTAGGAATGAGGAATGCATGCAACAATATAAAGCAAAAGCGGATGAACAAAAAGAATCGGGTTAATCCATTTTTTGTTTTTTATCATTTCCCTTGTGGCAAAAAATCCGGATGCAAGGAATAATGCCAAAGCGATAAAGAAACCGATGGTGTAAACTACCGGTACCGAATTTTTGAGGAGGCACATAAAGCCGGGATTTAAATATGCGGTGAACAAGAATCCGATTGTCCCGACAATGGCTCCTATTATGCCCATTTCCTTTCTTCCAAAAAGAGAAAAGAGGGTCGAAAGCCATGCAAAAAGACATATGATCAAAATCACCAGGATGAAAGTTGCATCAAATGATGTGAATGCTGTGATTGGGAAAAGTAAAATCGGAATGGAGAAAACATATAATGACATTTTTCCGTTTTTCTTTATCATCAGCGAGTACATGCCTAAAACCGACATTACAGCCATGGTTATCAATGTTAAGGATACCGTATCGATTTCCGGCCAGTGTTGGAGAATTGAAATTATAAAACCGCATGTTGGAAAAACAATCAGGTCAAATATGGCGGCAAATCCTTTTTTGTTCACTGAAATGAAAAATGCCACAAGAGAAAATACTGTTACAATTGAAAAAAGAATTATGGAGGAATAATGTTCCAGTGTCAATTCTGTGTATCGGCTTATGGAAAATGAACAGATCATAAGCGCAAGGAACAAAACCAGCAGTGTAATTCTTGAAAGGATTGATTCTATGAAATTGAATTCGAGCTTTAGGTATTTTACGCGGAGCGATAGAATGGCAACTGTAAAAAGCAGGAAACAGAAGAAAGCGGCAAGTGGATTGTATATCATGTTAACCATGAATTGAATCAAAATCAGGAAAAGAGGAATAAGGAACCATCCCTGTCTGTCGCTCAGGGCAAGAATTGCGGTGATGATGAATCCCATCAGGATCAATACGGCAGAGGCCAGAGCTGTTGTATTGATGCTGTCGTAGCATGCAGAATGAACCAGATAAAGGATCAGTATGACCACGGGGAAAATCGCAATCAGGTTGACTTTGTTTTTTTCTTTTTTGATGAATGTCCTGTAAATGGTCCGCCCGATGCAGAATGCAAAAAGTGAGCCTGTAAGAATTGCATCGAGTATTGAACCGTCCAGATGATGTGAAGGACTTGTACGGATATAATTCCAGCCGATATCTTCCCAGAAATATCCGAATGTCAGCAGTACAAGCATGAAGAGGAGCGCACATGAAAAAACAATGCTGGTTTCTTTGTTTTTGGACATGGCAAAAATGGCAAGCAGGGATGTATATGCTACAATCCAAAGTCCCGGAACAGTTTTGTCAAGGCAGAATCCCATCATGGAAACAGCATAGATAATCAGGAACCATTTGATGACCTGACTTTTGCGAATGATGGCGTATGGAATCAGGGATGCGAATAAAACGTAAATCAGGGATGATGAGTCACCGTAATATTTTGTGGAGCAGATGTATGCAATTCCAAGTACCAGGTTAAAATAGAAAACAATGTCAGATTTTGTTGAATAGAGTACAAGAACTGAAGATACAGCCCATAGCGCAATAAACGCACTTGTATTGGATGGAAGACGGAGGATCTGGGAGATAAAGGCTACCACGGCTCCAAACATTATGGCCCATACTATGCCAAGGCTTTCGCGTACCGCAGTTTTTTCCATTTTTCCTTTGAATTTGCAGATTAAAACAGCTGCCTGAATGCCGAGCAAAATCAAAACTGCTGCAATTGTCTTTGTTGTCCTGCTGATAAACGCCCAGTTGTATGCAATCAGGGAAATGAGACCACCTGCAACAAGAATGCTGGAAATAACAGTAAGAATTACAGGAACCCAGTTTATCTTTTTTCTTTGTTCTACTTCTGCAGCATATTCTGTCTGTACCTTTTGGACTTGAGCCAGTTGTGCCTGCATCTGCCTGTCTGCCGCCTGCTGAGCTTGGGTGGCCTCAATAAGTTTTTTAGTGCAGAAATCCCGGAGGTTTTCAGCAGACTGAGGGTCGATTATCTTTTTCTCTTTAAACTCTGGAACCTGATGCAGGAGCCAGCGGTAATTATCTGTATCCATGATTTAATTATAGATTAACAATATTGTAAAAATCAAGGGTCGAAACTGAATTCCACTTTATGACATGATAAAGCCAAACTGACAAATCTTTTGTAATATGATATAATCCCGGAAACTGAAATATAAGGAAGGCTCAAGTTGAATACGATAGAAGGTGTTGTTTTTGATTTAGACGGAACATTGCTCAATACTCTGGATGACATAGCGGACAGCTGCAATTATGCCCTGGAGCAATATGGATTCCCAAAACGCACGATAGATGAAGTGAGGAACTTTGTGGGAAACGGTCTTGGCGTCCTGATGGAAAAGGCGGTTCCGGGGGGAAGGCAGAATCCTGATTATGAGGCTGCCCTAGATGCCATGCATAAAATCTATGCGGAAAACTGCCTGGTAAAAACAGGACCATATGACGGCATCCTTCCCATGCTTGAAAAAATATCCTCATCAGGAATAAAATGTGCCATTGTTTCCAATAAGCCAGATGAACAGGTAAAGGAACTTTCAAAGATATTCTTTTCAAAATATATAGAAGTTGAAGTTTCAGTTGGCGAAAAAGAATCGGCTGGAATCAGAAGGAAACCTGCTCCAGATTCCGTTCTTGCGATTCTTGAAAAATGGAAGATTCAAAAAGATAAGGTTGTTTATGTCGGAGATTCCGATGTTGACATTTTAACTGCAAAAAATGCGGGGCTTGAATGCATTTCCGCTTCCTGGGGATTCAGGTCGAGGGATTTTTTAATTGAGCACGGTGCAGTCTGCATTGCCGACAGCCCGGAAGAAGTTGCCGCAATTGTTATGGTATGAAAAATGGAAGGAATGATTGACGAAAAGGAAGAAAACAAAGACGAATATTTAAAAGGTGATGTTGCTCGTGAGCTTGACTTTTACCGCATAAGGGATAAGATTGCAGGCTTTTGTGTAAGCGAGGAAGGTCATGCACTTTTGTCAAAACGTGAAAGTTCATCGGATGAAGTTTTTATAGAACGACAGAAAAAACTTGGACGTGAATGGAATGTGTTTTTGCATTCTTCGTATGCCGCAAGCCTTAACGGATGGCCGGAGATAAAACCGCTCTTCCGTTTTCTTGGAGTTGAAGGTGCCCAGCTTGAACAGGACCAGATATTTGCCTTGGGTATTTTCTGCCGTTCAGTTTCAAAAATCAAAACATCGTTATGCACTGCATCCAAAGAGATGGAAATTCCACTTTTGCTTGAATGTGCCGAAAAGCTTCCTGATTTGTCGTCCGCTGAAAAACAAATTTTCTATCTGCTTGATGATTCGGGTCAGGTAAAGGACATACCCTCGCTCAGGGCATATCGTGAGAAGATTCAGGCATTGCACAGGGAAATTGAAAATGCAATACGCCGCTACACATCGGATTCAACTTTGTCATCGGCATTACAGTCAACGGTTCCGGCATACAGACAGGACAGGGAGCTTCTTGCAGTTCGTGCAGACCACAGGAGCGAGATAAAGGGAATTGTGCATGAGGTTTCTTCTTCCGGTCAGACGATTTACATTGAGCCGGATGAAATAGTTCGTGCCAACAATGATCTGGTTCAGGCTGAGTTTGAATTGAATGCTGAACTGAGGCGTTTGTTCTGTGAACTCACTTTTAATCTTGGTGAAAATCGAGAGTCTTTTGAACTGGCATGGGACATCATGATCGAGCTTGACATGACCATGGCTTCTTCCAAATGGCAGCAGACTGTTCGTGGCATTTACTGTGAGACATGTGATTTGGAAAAGGAACCTCCCGTGATTCTTGGTGCAAGACATCCATTGCTTGGAGAAAAGGCCGTTCCTGTTGACATACGTTTTATGGACGGAAAAAGGGTAATGGTCATAACAGGTCCAAACACAGGTGGAAAGACCGTTACGCTAAAGACAATCGCACTCTTTGCACTGTTGAATCAGGCGGGCTTCCCTGTTCCAGCACTTGAGGGGACAAGGCTCCCGTATTTTTCTTCGGTTTTTGCGGATATAGGTGATGAACAGTCGATTGACGATTCGCTCAGTACATTCTCCGGCCATATGAAGCGCATGGCACAGATGCTTGAAAATGCAAATGAAAAATCTCTTGTGCTTCTTGATGAGCTTGCAAGCGGAACCGATCCTCAGGAAGGTGGTGCAATAGCAATGGCGGCTTTGGATACCCTGATTGAAAAGCGGGCATTTGTCGTCGTAACAACACATCACGGAATCCTCAAGAATTACGGATACACAAATCCAAGCTGCGTAAATGCTTCCGTTGAATTCGATTCTGAAACAATGAGTCCGACCTATCATCTTCTTATGGGAGTTCCGGGACAGTCTCATGCTCTGGACATAGCAAGCCGTTCAGGTCTTCCTGAATCTGTAGTGCAGGCGGCAAGAAATTACATTGACGGTGAGCAGGCGGATGTATCGGTCCTGATAAAGGGATTGAACCAAAAACATATTGAACTCGATGAGATTCAAAAACAGGAAAGGTCAAAGTTACGCGAGCTGGAAGAAAAGGAAATCAGGATTCATCAAAAGGAAATCAAAAACAAGGAAAAAGAAATAGAACTTTTGCAGAGGGAACATTCGCAAAGCTCAGAGTTTTTGATTCAGACAAGAAGCCAGCTAGAAAACCTTGTGCGTGAATTGCGCGAAGGAGAAATCAACCGTGAAAAAACTCTTGCGGTAAAATCATTCATTTCTGAACTGGGGCAAAAAATCGAAGAACAAGACGTTCACATTCAGGAAGAAGAAAAGCTTATAGAACAGGAAAAAGAATCCCTTGAAAAAGAAAAGGAAAAGTTTGCGGAAAACGGCATGAGGATTTCAAAGGCAAGGGAACACGGTAAAGCCAGCGGAAAAAAGACAAAGAAGAGGATGTCAAATACCGAAGCCCTTGAGCATGCGACAGTACAGCAGCTGGAACTTCCAAAAGAAAAAAAACAAAAGACGGAAATTGTTAAGACTGTACTTGAACCGGGAGTTGAAATCTTTGCGGGAAAAAACAGGAGGCAGGGAACTCTGGTGCAGAAAAATAAAAACGGCACATGGACTGTCCTCTTTGGCTCACTTAAAATGGATGTCGATGAAAAGCTGATTGAACCAGTGCATAAGATAACCGTTCAGAACAAACCTTCTGTTGTTGTGGAAACTGCGAGCGGAGAATATGGAAACGACCGTCCTGTATTTGAGTTAAGGCTTTTGGGCATGAGGCAGGAAGAAGCGGTAAAGGCTTTGGAAAGACAGCTTGATTTGTGCGCAATCTATAACCTGAGACAGTTCAGCATCATACACGGAAAGGGACAGGGAATCCTGCAGCAGTCGGTTCAGGATTATTTGAGCCATTATCCGGGCATAAAGAGTTTTGAGTTTGCACGGCCGGAAGACGGCGGATCAGGAAAGACATACGTAAGCTTGTTTTAGCGGAGGACATGATGTACAGCGACACGCATTTTCATTTTGAAGGTTTGTGCGAGGATGATGCACAAAAAGGCAGCCAGATTCTTTTGCAGATGAACGAACAGTCAACGGTGTTCGGCCTGGATATCGGAACAAAGTGTGGCGACATGGAAGAGCGCCTGCAGTTTTTAAAGGAATGCCTTGGAAAAATGCCTGAGGATGAACGCAAAAAGGTCCTTTCGTATTTTTATTTTTCTGCGGGAATATGGCCTGATCCTGATGAGATTCGTGAAAGAAAACTGTGCGTACAGAGGCTTGGGGAAGAAATACAAAAGTTTTGTGCAGATGATTTGTTTGGCTCACATCTTGTTGCAATAGGGGAGTGCGGACTTGACCATCACTGGAACATCAATAATCCGGATAAAAGAAGTCAGGATGATTTTACCGATGATTTGATTGAAGGGGAACGTGAACTTTTTTTGATGCAGCTTGAACTTGCAGAAGAATTGAAGCTTCCTGTTGTAATTCATTCGCGAGATGCCTTTGAAGAAACCCTCTCATGCCTTGATGAGGCGGGATGGCACAACGGAATCATTCACTGTTATTCATACGGCATTGATGAGGCCCGTGAGTTTTTGAACCGTGGATGGTACATCGCTCTTGGCGGAGCAGTGACTTACACAAAGAAAAGCAAAATCGAAGAAATGCATGAGCTTTTGAATTTCATTCCGCGTGACCGTATCCTGCTTGAAACCGATGCACCCTATCTTTCTCCTGTGCCATTGCGTGGACAAAAAAACACCCCGCTGAACATACGCCATACTTACGAGTTTATAGCGTCGCACCGCGGGGTCTCCGTAGAAGAACTGTCAGCGGATGTTGATGAAAACGTCCGCCGTCTGTTCAAACTTATTTAATCAAAAGTGATGCGTAGGCTTCAAGAGCTCCCTTCATCTCTCCTGAAAGAACTGTCTTTGCAAGGACCTTTCCAAGCTGAACGCCTTCCTGGTCAAAGCTGTTTACATTCCACAGGAATCCCTGGAACATGACCTTGTTTTCATAATGAGCAAGAAGTGCACCGAGGGACTGTGGGTTTACTTCCTTTCCGTAAATCAGGCTTGAAGGTCTTTCTCCTGCAAAGAATTTGTTTGGATTTGAGTCATCCTTTCCGCATGCAAATGCAATGATCTGAGCGGTTACGTTTGCGGCAAGTTTCTTCTGGCTTGTGCTTCCCTGAATCGTGATGTCCTTTCCGCACTGGTTCTTCTGGAATGCGATGAACTGAAGCGGAATGATGTTTGTTCCCTGATGCAAAAGCTGATAGAATGAATGCTGTCCGTTTGTTCCCGGTTCACCAAAGATGACTGGACCTGTAACGTATGAAATCTTTTTGCCAAAGCGGTTTACGCTCTTTCCGTTGGATTCCATGTCGAGCTGCTGGAGGTGTGCGGGGAAACGGCTGAGTGCCTGTGAATATGGAAGTACTGCTGTTGAAGGTAGTCCCAGAATGTTGCGCTCATAAACACCAATCAATGCATCCATGAGTGCAGGGTTCTTTGTGATGTCCTTTTGGGTTGCAAGCTTGTCTTCTTCTGCAGCGCCCTTGAGGAATGAGGCGAATACATCAGGACCAAATGCAAGTGAAAGGATTGCCCCGCCAACTGCTGATGTGGAAGAGTAGCGTCCTCCGATGTAGTCATCCATGAAGAATGCCGCCATGTAATCCGGGTTCTTTGCAAGTGGTGAAGTTTCGCTTGTAACCGCAATCATGTGCTTTGAAACGTCAAGGCCTGCCTTTTTAATTGCATCCTTTACGAAAGATTCATTTGTAAGGGTTTCCAGTGTGGTTCCGCTTTTTGAAACAAGGATGAAAATTGTCTTTGAAATGTCAATTGAATTGAGTACGCTTGCGGCATCATCCGGGTCTACGTTTGAGATGAAGTGTGCGTCCATCTTGAATTTGCCGTTTGCCTTTGCCCAGTTTTCAAGAGCAAGATACATTGCGCGTGGTCCAAGGTCTGAGCCTCCGATACCGATCTGACATACTGATGTATATTTCTGTCCGTTCTCGTTGGTGATTCTTCCTGAATGAACCTTGTCTGCAAATGCTGCGATTGCCTTCTGCTGTTCGACATAGAAATCACGCTTGTTTTTTCCGTCTGCCATGACATTGTTTCCAAGTTGTCCGCGGGTCAGGTGATGGAGTACCATGCGTTTTTCGCCGGTGTTGATGACTTCTCCGTTGTACAGAGCCTGGAATTTTTCCAAAAGCTGAGCTTCTTTTGTGATTTTCTTGAATACGGCAATTATCTGTCTGTTGACTTTTTTTGCCGCATAATTGTATGTGAGAGAACTGCTCATAGGAATTGAAAATTCTTCCACACGCTTTACACCTGCCTGTCCCGAAAGTGCTTTTGCAAGTGAAACTGAATCTTTAAACTCTTTCAGCTCCTTAAAGCTGCTGAGTGTGTTCAAGTTGTTCCAGGTAATAGTAGCCATAAACGCCTCTTTAAATGTTCTGATTGGTCAGGTTTTTTCTTTTGGGGAATTGCCTGATTTTTTTATAATTTAGTGTATCAGAATTATGGAAAATATGCTATAATATATTCAAACTTTTAAGGAGGTTTTTTTATGTCTACTCTTTGGAGCATTCTTATTGCAATTCTGGTCGGTGCACTTATCGGCTGGCTGGCTGGTATCCTGATGAAGAGCAAGCATGGTTTCTGGATGAACTGTCTGCTTGGAATCATCGGTGGAGCTGTAGGTTCTGCTATCGGAAGTTTCCTTAAAATCGGCGGTGGTTGGGTTGTGTCCCTCCTGCTTGGTATTGCGGGAACTGTCATCGTGATTGCGGTCGTACGCCTGATCATGGGAAAGAAGTGGTAATCTAAAGCATGCACTTTTTTAAACGGCGGATAGGGCATTTTGTCCTTCCGCTTATTTTTGTTTTCTTATCTTGTTCTACTCAAGCAGGTGATCCATATGTCCGCATTCCTGAGTGCAGTGAAATGCAGGATGTGAGTCATCTTTTTCCTGATTCAATAGCTTTAAGGACAATGACCCAGACATACTGCCAGTATTTTGACTTTGAGCTGGTTAACGGCAGGATATATGCAAAGGAACGTGGAAGCAAAGAGTGGGGGCTTTTCCTAAAGACAGGGCTTCCAAAGGTAGGAAAAAACAGCCCGTCAATGATACGCGAGATTTCGGCAGACGCAGATTCCCTTTATGCCTTTGATGATCAGGGGTATCTGTATTACTGCTATCTTGCAAAAACTGCTCCTGAAAAACCATTTAAATGGCGCAGAAGATTCGGATTCCCCAAGGACAGGCAGTTTCAGCAAAGTGTGGAATCGTCACGCAAAAGGGCATGGTCTATGGGAGCCCGCCGTGTTGAGGTTCTTTATCAGGAAGACATTTACGGAAACCCGCACCATTACGGTACGATGGGTATAGAGACATTCTATTTCCTGGAGGAAGACGGAAGATGCATACGTTTTTGTGACAGCGGCCTTCCACAGGATTTCAGCCATTCAATTCAAGTTCCGGAGGACGGACGCTTAATCTGCGAAAACATCAGTGCATCGGCAAGTACCCTTTTTGTCATAGGTAATCAGGGCTCCATGTATACACGCCTTATAGACTTTGATACGATGGGGTGTGACCCGATGTTCTTTCAATATACATACGATCAGCTTGAACAAAAATATCCGGGAACAAATTATTTTTCAAATTATTCCCCATGGGCGCTTCCTGCTGAGGATTGGAAAAAACAGCCGGACATAAAACTAAAGGGTAAAGCCAGACTCACGAAAATGATTTCCATTGCACAGAACGGTCAGGGAAACAGTGCCAGGGAACTTAGGGTTGGCGGTACCAATGAAAACGGTGAAATTGGCTATTACCACAAGATGCTCAACGACAGCGAATGGTCTTTTACCAAGGCCGACATTCGTCTTGATCCGGAATCTTTTCTTGATAAAACCAAACCTGAACTTGCGGAAAGCCGTCTTGTGAACTACAGCGGATATCTTGCGAAAAACGGAGAAAACCTTTCTGACATAAAATGTGAGATTAAGAACGTTGACCTCCATTCAACCGGGGAATGCGAGCTTGAGATTTCCAACGGAGATGAAAAATACAGGTGCACCCTTTTCCTTGTGGAGAAATGGACCTACATAACACGAGACAACCCGGGCTATGACGGAACACCCCGCAATTATTTCATCACTGTTGAATGTGATCTTTCCGGTTTGGATAAATATTCTCCGGAATTCAGGGCCTTGATTTCCGATATGTTTGCACAGAAAAACCATGCCCTTTTTGCAGTTTCAGGAGAAGCGACGAACGGATATTTTCACATGGAATTTACGGGCGGTGGAACTCAGTCATTCATCATTCCTATTGGTGATTATAATGAATATACGATTTTTGCCTCCTCAGGTGAATCTACGGATTATTCTCCTACAACATTCAAATATCTGTACATGCTGACTCAGCCCACGCTAAGAAAATCAATATCACCGGAATTGATTTTGAACAAGGACGTAATCTATACCGTACGCGACAGGGCGGAGATAGAAAAAGTCATACAGGCAAACGAACTGTATCTTAAGGAACTTAAGCATGCTCAAAAAGAAATCAACAAGGCACGTTCATCCTCGGGCCTTTCACGATGGGGGTATTCAATACTTGAACTTGTTACGCGCGTTACAATGCTCAACCACATCAATTTCCCGAAAATAAAACAGGTTACATCGGTGGGTGGAGATCTTCTTGCTTCAACCGAGGCATCCCTTATAGACATGGCAAACTACATGACATGGTCGTCCAGGAACATAGATGATCTTGTTTCCCTGCGTATAAAAAAATACGAGGAACTGTTGGACGAGGTTACGTCAAAATCATTTATTGCTCAAGTTGATCCTTCCCTTTTGGATTCATATCCTGAATTTTATGCCATGGCCGGAATACCTTCCAAGTGCAGCCAAAAGGACGGGGATGGAAATGTAACGGCAACTATGGAAGTTGTTGAAGGCATATCGTATTTCCCGGGATTCTTCATTCAGGGAAGTGACGGTTCAATTGTTCTTGTCATTCTGGAAAAATCTGCCTCCTCAATTGTTGACTGGCTTGATCAAAGGGACTGTTTTGCAAACGAGGGTAAGGATAAAAAGCAGTGGATGAAAGAAAATCCTCTGGAGATAAAGGCTGAACTTTTGACAATATCGATGCAGGGTCAGGGAAAATCCATCCTGCAAAGCATTCATGACATACGCTACGAATACGACAAGGGAAACGTAATCTGGGATGGACAGGACATTCAGGTTAACATAACCACCGCACTCTTCTCCAAAAAGCAGCTGTTCATTGGCGGATGATAAGGTGGAATGCTGATTGTAAGAAGATTATTCTTCCTCAAGGTCCGGGATGCGTTTTTTCAGGGACTTCATGAAATCTTCTCCCTTAACGCCTTCCTTAAGACATGCAAAGATGCAGTTGTCGCCTGCTACAGTTCCAAGAATCTCGTCCATGTTCAGGGCGTCCAGTGCGTTGGAGACGGCATCTGCATGACCGCCAAATGTTTTGATGACGACGATGTTGCCGCTGAAATCAATGCTCACGTATCCGCGTAAAAAATCCTGATTGTAGATAAGCTCGCTTTCCTGACGTTCTTCCTCTTCCGGAATAGTGTAGACATAACCTGCGTGACCGTCGCTGATTTTTCCCACCTTAAGGAGCTTAAGGTCTCTGGATAGGGTGGCCTGGGTAACTTCAAATCCTTCTTTAAGCAGATATTTAAGCAGTTCTTCCTGGCTTTCTATCCTGTAATTCTTTATCAGTTTGCGTATTGTCTTTAAGCGTGTGAGCCTTTCTTTCACGGTGGTCCTCGAAAAATTCAATTATGATAGATTATGTATATTTATGCAGTTTTAGTCAATTGCTGACAATTCATAATTCATAATTCATAATTAAGAGTTTTTTTTATTTCCTCGTAAACTGCTTCCGCTTTTTTTAGGAATTCAAGTGTAAAGTATATTGTGGATGAAGGACCCTGTGCGGAAAAAGAAATGTTGCGGCTTTTGTCAGGAAATAAAAATGAGAATCTGCCCTGCTTTGGGAATTCCGCCTTGATGTTCTTTAATTCGGACAGGCATATGCATTGGCTTACGTTGTCGGGGTTTTCGTACAGCTCCTTTTTGACGATTCCCATGTAGCCCTCGTGGGGAAATGAATGAAAATAAAGGGTGTTTGTGCAAAAGACAAGCAGGCCTGACAGGGTGTTTTCCCCAAGGTAGGGGGTGAGATTTAAAAGCCGGAAGGCATTGTTGTCCGCCTTAAGCTGGGCGAATTCAACCTTTTCAACTTTCTTTCCGTACTTACGCTCAAACTCCTCAAAAAATTCCTTTTGTGCCTTTTCAATGCTGCCGCCAGATCCGAACATGTCTTCCTCTCAGTCTCTTGTCTTTTAGTTTATCATTTGCTGGAGAAAAAATCCATACAAAGATTTTCAAATCGCAAAGTATTGATGTTTTTCTTCATAAGTATTATGCTGAACCCATGAACGGATTAAAGAAATGTATGATTCTCCTTATGGGAGCTTTTTTTGGCGGTGCGATTTTTGCATCCACTATCTCTTCTGCAGCTCAAAACAAGATTGACGAGTTCATGAAGCTGCGCATGGACATCACAGCCTGCTCGACCCAACAGGATGCCCTTGCAAAGGTTGAGGCGTTTGAAAAACAGTTTGAGGGTCAGAAATCCTCTTTCAATCAGGAAGAGGTTTTGATAATTGAAAATTTCATTATTCTTGAAAAATACAACAGTCTTTCCCAGATGGGAACTTCAAGCAAGACCCTTCGCGAAATGATGAAGGCACGCAAGGAGACTCTTGATGCATACTTTAAGAAATCTCCCAGGAAACAGGCGAACAAATGGCTTGTGTGTACCTACGGAGACGTGCTTTCATGCTTTATGGCTTTTTCTGTTGGAGACGTGCTTTCATGCGGACTTACGGTAAAGGACTGCTATGACAGCGTGATAAAGGAAGATCCCAATTTTTCTTACGGGCTTACAAATGCCGCACAGTGGTATTACTGGGCACCCGGAATCAACGGTGGAAGCAAGAAGAAGGCCGGACAGTATTTTGAAAGGGCAGTGAGCGGTGCAAGAAATGACGCGGAAAAATACTTTGCCGAAGTGTTCTATTCACAGTACCTGCTGGAAAACAAGCAGCCCGACCAGTGCGCAACCCATCTTGCCAAAGCCGGAGCCCTGTGCCCTGCCAGCAAAACCGTCCAGGAATTAAAGACCCTGAACGCCAAAGGCAAGTCAATGTTCGCCGCCTCAAAGGAAAAGTCCTCGTTTAAGGATAATTAGAATTTATAATGCATAATTTAGGAGAATAATTCTTAATTATGCATTCTTAATTCTTAACGGCACTTTCAACTTTCCTCAATTGACAGTCGTTTAAATTCTCTCTATATTATAGTCTATGGATATTTATAAAAACATTAACGCATTGACAGGCTATGCTTTATCTCAGGGCCTTATAGAAGAAGATGATGTAATCTTTACTCAGAACCGGCTGCTGGAGCTTTTCAGGCTGGATGGATTTGAAAAAACTCTGGCCACTCAGATTCCGCAGACACCGGAGCAGGATTTGGAGCAGATTCTTAAGGAGATGCTTGATTACGCCGCCGAGAAGAATCTTTTTCAGGATACGGGCATTCAAAGCCGTAACCTCTATGACACAAAAATCATGGGCTGCCTTTTGCCCAGACCGTCGTATGTTCAGGAAAAATTCATGGAGCTTTATAAAAGGTCTCCAAAAGAGGCAAGCGACTGGTTCTATAAATTCTCAAAGGATTCAAATTACATCCGCCGCTACAGGGTGAACCGTGACATCCGCTGGATTGCAAAAACTGAATACGGTGACATGGCAATCACCATAAACCTATCCAAGCCGGACAAAGGTACCCCGGGAATCAATCTGTCTGATGATGTGCTTTTGGCTTCTCAACCAGGCGTGTCACATTATCCGGAATGCGTACTTTGCAAGGAGAACGTCGGTTATGCTGGACGTGACGATTTTCAGGCTGGACAGAATCTAAGGATAATTCCCCTAAGGCTCTCTGGAAAAGTCTGGGGCTTCCAGTATTCTCCCTTTGCATATTACAACGAACATTGCGTGGTCTTCTCCTATGACCATGTCCCGATGAAGATATCACGCGAGACTTTCGGAAACCTTTTGGAATTCATCAGGCTGTTTCCTCACTATACGATTGGTGGCAACGCTGACCTTCCCATCGTGGGTGGCTCAATCCTCAACCACAGCCACTATCAGGGCGGACGTTTTAATTTCCCGCTTGCAATGGCTCCTGTTGAAACACGCTTTACGGTTCACGGATACGAGGATGTAAGTGCCGGAATCGTAAAATGGCCTGCTTCTGTCATAAGGTTGAGGACCCACAACACCGAAAGTTTGATTTCCCTTTGTGACAAGATTTTGCGCAACTGGAGGATTTACAATGATCCTGCAGTAAACATCTATTCACAGACAAACGGAGAGCCGCACAATACCGTTACCCCGATTGCAAGAATGAGGGACGGATTTTATGAGATTGACCTTGTGCTGCGAAACAACATCACAACAGCTGAATATCCGTTCGGCCTTTTCCATACTCATGAGGAGCACCGCCATATAAAGAAGGAGAACATCGGATTGATAGAGGTCCTTGGCCTTGCAGTTCTTCCCGGACACCTTAAGAAAGAACTCTCTGATCTTGGAAACGCAATAATCCAGGGACGTGATTACAGGAGTGACCGCAGTATTTCAAAGCATGCAGACTGGGCGGACAAGATAATCGCTCAGTATGGAAAAATCTCTGCAAAGAACATTGACACCGTGATAAAGACGGAGGTCGGCAAAGTGTTTGTGGAGATACTTGAAAACTCTGCCGTGTTCAAGCGCACGCCGGAAGGAAAAGAAGCCTTCATGAAATTCATTAAGACCTTCGCATAGGGAACAGGAGAACCAAATGTCACAGCTATATATACCAAAGAACTATAAGCCGATTTTGAACGTAAAGGAAACTGAGGCTGCAATCGTAATGATCAAGAATTTCTTTCAGCTTTCACTTTCCACGGAATTGAACTTGACCCGTGTCACCGCACCTTTGTTCGTAAAGGCAGGCATGGGAATAAATGACGATTTGAACGGAGTTGAGCGTCCCGTGCATTTCCCCGTAAAGGACATGAATGAATGCGAGCTGGAGATTGTTCATTCCCTTGCAAAATGGAAGAGGTTGAAGGTCACAGAGATGAAGCTTCAGCCCGGGTTCGGAATCTATACGGACATGAATGCAATCCGCGCTGATGAGGAACTTGATAATCTTCACTCGCTTTATGTTGACCAGTGGGACTGGGAGATGGCGATGAAGCCTGAGGACAGGAACATCAGTTTCCTTAAGTCTGTGGTGGAGAAAATCTATCGTACCCTCAAGCGCACCGAATTCTACGTATATGACCGCTATGAGAACATAAAGCCGGAACTGCCAGAGGAAATCACTTTCCTGTATGCTGATGACCTGCAGAAGGAATTCCCGGACAAGACCCCAAAAGAAAGGGAAACAATCGCATGCAAGAAATATGGAGCGGTGTTCATCATCGGTATCGGCGGTAAACTTCCAGACGGTTCAATACATGACGGACGTGCACCTGACTACGATGACTGGATTACTGAAGAGGGCGGACACCGAGGACTCAACGGAGACCTTATGGTGTGGAACAATGTCCTTGGTATTGCGATGGAGCTTTCTTCCATGGGTATACGTGTTTCACCTGAGACACTTAAGCTTCAGCTGGAGGAAAGGGGATGTCCGGAAAGGGCAAACCTCAGCTTCCACAAGAAACTGCTTTCAGGCTCACTTACACAGACTGTTGGCGGCGGTATAGGCCAGTCAAGGCTATGCATGTACTTCCTCAGGAAATGCCACATCGGAGAAATCCAGGTAAGCACATGGCAGGATGATATGCTCAAGGAATGTGAGGCAGCCGGGGTTCCGATTTTGTAATTCAAAACGGCCCTGACAAAAACAGGAGCCATTATGTCACGAAACGAGATTCAGTTTTCAAGCGAAGAATTGACAGAACAAATTGACTCATTTTCATCCCGCGGAATTACCGAGCTTGTGGTGCATGATAAAAAAATCGCATCAGACAGGGAAGCCCTTATAAAACTGTGCAGGACAATTGCAGAGCGTGCCGGTGAACTTTTTGTCTCCATTCCTGTTGAGGCACGTGTAATTGACGACAATTTGATTCATGCCATGCAGGAAATCTATTGCTCGCTGGAGATTCCTCTTAAGGCAAGCGTTAAGGGATCCGTGCTTTTGTTTGACAAAAAACTGTTCTCCTCAAAGGCGGACAAGCTTAACCGTGCAGAACTGGTCTTTGGCTTTGACATGGATTTTGCCGCATGCAGTGCCGACACCTACAAGGCATTCAGGGACAGGCTTGATTTTGCCGTCTCACTGTATCCCAACCACATCGACTTTGAACAGCTTGAGCTTTCTCAAAAACTTCCTCCTTCAACAGCATTGTATTCTTCACGTGACATCGGACTTTCGCGAGACATTGCCTTTGCGTGCTCTGTGTTTTATTCGGAGGGAAGGGCGGTTCCCTGGTTTAATTCCGTACTCAGGGCATTGAAGATTTCTCCATCTGCTTTTTTCGCTGATTTTGTTGAATGGCAGAGATGCAACAACTGTTCAATCGAATCATCATTTAATCTTGACGTGACAGGTCATGAGGACATAGAGAAAATGCAGCTTCTGTTTCTTCAGGAGAAATTCGAGGAGAAAAAAAAGAAGGAGCTTTTTGTGGCCGTATCTGACATCGTAAGGCTTAACGGTGCCTTGAGCAGGGCGCTTTCCGACGGACAGGAATGCATCGTGGAGACATCCTACAGCCCTGATGACGTGTTCTCCCATTCAGCCTTTGAAATACAGCGTTTTTGCGACAGCGTACCCATGGAGAACTCCAGGACCAGGATATTTTTAAGTCCGGAAGGCCCCGATTACCGGATTTTATAGCCAATAATTTATTATATAACAAGTTTTTATGACATATAACAGTTTTTTCAAGCCAAAAATATTTCACATTTTTGAAAAAATGCAGTATATTCTTAATAAAAGTGCTGGTGCATGAATGTAAAAGTTCATGAGCGCATGATTTGATTATGAATAAAAGCTATCTATGGAGGTTTTGAATATGAAAACTATAGGTAAAACAATTATTGCAGTGGCTGCCGTTGCCGCTGTGTCTGTTGGCGTTCTTGCCCTTTCCTGCCGTGCAAACAACGGTTCGGCTAATGTCGTCTATGCCCAGACAAATCCCGCAAAATCACTGCCCGAGGATGGTCTTGAGATTACTCAGGCTCTGCAAAAGTCATTCCGCTCAATAAGCTCTCAGGTCCTTCCTGCGGTTGTTGAGGTGGATGTTACCACAAAGACAAAGACACAAAGCTACAATCCGTTCAAGGATCTTCCTTTCTTCTTCAACATGCCGGGATTCGGTGATGAGGATGATACCCGCGAATATGAATCATCCGCATTGGGCAGCGGTGTAATTGTCCGCCGCACGGGTGACACAATCTATGTCCTTACAAACAACCATGTAACCGAGAATTCTTCCTCAATCAAAATAAAATTGAACGACGAGCGTGAATTTGAAGGAACTCTTGTAGGTTCTGATTCCCGCATCGACATTGCACTTGTTTCATTCAAGAGTAATGATACTTCAATTACTGTGGCGGCTCTTGGCGACAGCGATGAGGTTCAGCAGGGTGACATTGTCCTTGCCCTCGGAAGCCCGCTTGGATATTTTGCCTCTGTTACCCAGGGTATTGTTTCCGCTACAGGACGAAGCGGTGGTGAAATCGGTTCAATCAGCGACTTTATCCAGACCGACGCCGCAATCAACCAGGGTAACTCTGGAGGACCTCTTGTAAACATCTACGGTGAGGTTATCGGAATCAACACATGGATTGCATCACAGTCAGGTGGAAGCCAGGGACTCGGTTTTTCCATTCCAATCAACAACATCAAGACTGCAATCGACCAGTTCATCAACAAGGGTAAGGTTTCTTACGGATGGCTCGGTGTAAGCCTCTCTGACGTAACCCAGGAATATAAGGATGCGCTTGGTGTAGGAAAAGCATCTGGTGCCCTTGCCTCTGAGGTGTTCCTTGATTCTCCTGCAATGAAGGGTGGACTCCAGGCCGGTGACTTTATTGTTGCCCTTAACGGAAAGGATGTAAAGGATGTGAACCAGCTTGTACGCGATGTAGGAAACATTCCTGCGGGACAAACCACTACAATTACAGTAATGCGCGGTTCTTCAAAGGTTGACCTTCAGATAAAGATGGATGAACGCTCTGACGAGATTGCATCTGACGGAAGCAAGCTGTGGCCTGGATTCATGGCTGTTCCTCTAAATGACAATATCCGCAAGCAGCAGAAGATTGCTGACAAGGTAAAGGGTGTTGTTGTTGCAAATGTACAGGAAAAGTCTCCTGCGGCTGCATTAAGGCTCCAGAACGGGGATGTAATCACTGCAGTAAATGACAAGCAGGTTTCTACTGTGGAAGAATTCTATGCTGCCCTGAACACAAGCTCAAAGACAGAAGTCTGGTTTGATGTTTACTCCGGCGGCCACACAATCAGCACAGGTCATTACAAGCTGAACCAATAAAAAAATATTAAAGTTTTTTAGGAAATGTCTGTAACCTTTTTAGGGGAGAGTCGTTTAGGTTATAGATGAATGATTAGCATATTGTTGCGTAAAATTTCATAGAAACTCCTTTTTTTTAAAACCGGGTCTGTGTCACAGGTCCGGTTGTTTTTTTATTCCCGATTATTCAGCTATTCATCAAGATTGTCCGGAGAGGCAACCATAAGGCTTCCGTCGTCATCATCGTCTTCCAGTGCAAGGGCCGCCAGATTTGCGGTATGCTTTGACTGTGCCGCCTTCTGCCATGTGGTTCCCGCCTCAACAAGCGAGTCCATCTGCCTTCCCTTGCGTTCTTCCTGTTTCTCCAGCTCAACTCTTGCGGCAAGAATCAGTGATGTTGCTTTGTCCGCCCTCATGTGGAGCAATTGTGCAATCTCGGATTCCGGGGCTTCAACAAGTGCCCTGAGGGTTCCGTATTTTTTCATCAGGAGCCTGTCCTTTTCCTTTCCGACACCAGGCAGCTTTATGAACGGAGAAACCGTGTTTTCCTTTGTACGCAGGTTCTGGTTGTTCTTTGTCGCAAAACGGTGGGTTTCATCACGCACCCTCTGCAAAAGCCTGAGGCCCTCGCTTCTTTTGGGAAGGCATATCGGTTTTGATGCATGGGGCCTCCATATTTCCTCGTCCCTTTTGGCAAGACCTGCTATGGGAATGTCCACTCCCAGGGCCTTAAGCACTCCGTCAACAGCATTTACCTGTCCGATTCCACCGTCTATCAAAAGCAAGTCTGGCAGTTCTTTTCCTTCATTTAAAAGCCTTGAATATCGTCTGGATGTCGCTTCCCTCATTGACTGAAAGTCATCTATCATGCCGTCCGTGGTCTTTAAGCGGAAATAGCGGTAGTTCTTTTTATCCGGGTTCCCGTTGTAAAAGCTGATGAGCGATGCCACTGGGAATTTTCCGCCTATATGTGCGATATCAAAACCTTCGATTCTGACGGGAAGGGCAGGAAGGTCAAGGACACGCTTTAATTCCTCCATCGCAGGGAAATCTCCCCTTTCCCTTGTGCGGCGGATTATGTCCTCGTGCGCGTTCTGTCTTGCCATGGTGATTGCGGCGTTGTGAAGGGGGAACATCTGCATGCCTTCACTTATGCTTACGATGTCACATATGGAGCCAAAGCTTTCCTTAAACCATCTTTGCATTATTTCCATGCTTTCCTTGGTTTGCACATAAATGTGGGGTGGAATATCCTCTTTTTCTGTGTAGTATGAGGCCATGAATTCCCCAAGAACCTCGTCCTCCTCATTTAGGGTCACTGCCTGATAGTTGTCACGTCCCAAAAGCTTTCCTCCACGGATTTTCAGGACCGTAAAACTGATCAGTTCACCCTCGCTCCAGCTGGCTATGTAATCCCTATCATCTCCGTCAAAGCCTTCAACGATGTTCTGGTTCTGAAGTACGCTCAGTGCCTTAAGTCCATCCCTGAGTCTGGCGGCCTTTTCAAAATTCAGTGCGGCGGCGGCTTCCTTCATGTCGGATTCCAGTTTTTTGGCCGTTTCCTCTCCTTTGTTCTCAAGTAAACTGGAGATTTCATCGATAAATTCTGTATAGGTGGATTGGGCGACCTCTTTGCAACAGGGTGCCAGACATCTTCCTATATGATAATACATGCAGGGTGTTGCCTTTTTCCTGAATTGCCTGCAATGCCGTATGGGATATATCTCGTAGAGCGTCTCTATGAATGTATCAAGCGCGCTTGCATCGGGAAACGGACCGAAATACCTGGAGCCATCCTGAACTATACGTCTGGTCTTGAAAAGCCTGGGGTATTCTTCTTTTGTGATCCTAAGGACCGGATAAGATTTGCCGTCCTTCAGGTCGATGTTGTACTTCGGCGTGTGTTGTTTTATCAGGTTGTTTTCCAATAGGAAAGCTTCGTATTCGTTGTTTGTTGTAATATATTCTATGCTGTGGGCATTGCCAACCAGAAGCCTTGTCTTTATGTCCTTCTTTCCACTAAAATAGGACGTAAGGCGGTTTTTAAGGTTTTTTGCCTTGCCTACATAGATTATGGTTCCGGCTTCATTGCGCCAGAGGTAAACTCCGCTTTGACCGGGTGCTTTTAGGGCTGTCTGATGCAGAATTTCCCTGCGGCTTTGCGGGGATGTTTTTGGCTCAGGCTGTGAACGAGAAATTTGTATAGATGAATCGAACGGGTGGTCTGATACATGCATACTAAAAGAATACTTTTTTTTGCTACATTTTGTCTACTGACAGCGGGAATGATTTTTGCCGAGGAATCTGTCATTACTTTAGGCGGAAAAAAAGGCTGGTCAAAAATTCAAAAAATGGACGGGGTCGTATACGGTACGGGGCGTTATGGCTACCAAAGCATTGTGCTTGATACCAACAAGAGGGTAGCGGAGGACAGCTCTGACCTTTTGCTTGATTTTGAAGGAAAGGTTGTAATCGATCAGACCGGAAATTATACCGTTGAGGAAAACAAGCTTCTTAACTCTACTTCTGCAAAAATGGGTAAGGGTGCCGGATTAAGCCGTGGCAAGGGTGGAATACGCCTGTCCGGTGCAAACGGATCTCTTTTTGGCTCCACAGGAAGCACGGGTTCTTTCCTTATTGAATTCTGGCTTTGTCCTTCAATTGCAGAAAACGGTGAGATGGTTTTCTCTTGGAGGTCATCACGAACAGAGAACAATTATCCGCTCTACCAGATGATTTCAGCTGGTTTCTACAACAATCACCTTCAGTGGCGCTTTACAAATGTTTTCCAGGATTACAAGCAGAACGGCGGGCTTATAGAACTCGCAAGCTATAAAACGATGATACCGAACGTATGGACTCATCATTCAGTCAGCTATGACCAGGATTCAGGCCTTCTTGAATACCGCATAGACGGAAAGCTTGAGGACATGAAATATGTTACTACAAACGGCAGGGAGATGGGAGGCTATATTTACTCGCCCATACTCGGAGTTGCCGCTGACATAGAGATTTGTCCGTCATACACTGGACGCATCGATGACTTCCACATCCAGAGGAAATCAGAAAGCGATTCAAGTGCTGCCCTTCGCTATGATTCATACAAGAAGGACGGTGGCCGCTTTGTCACAGAGCCGATTATGGTCGGACTAAGTTCCGTGCTTCAGAAAATTGATGCCATAACCACAGAGCCTGCACAGACCGATGTTGTCCTTTATGCACGTGCGGGAGACAATTACTTTAACTGGACTGATACAGAGCCTGCATGGGTGCCTGTTGCAAATCACCAGCAGATTGAAAACGTAAAGGGTAAATATTTCCAGGTGGCAGTTGACCTGTACACGGACGGAAACGGTTCCAAAACACCGTCGGTTACACAGCTTGACCTGCATTATACAGAAGCATCAGCTCCATTGCCGCCGTTTACATTGATTGCAGAACCAGGAAACGGTCAGGTTACGCTTACATGGAGTTATTCTGTTGACGACAGTGCAGGCGGATATTACGTATATTATGGAGAGCGCCCGGGTGAGTATCTTGGACGTGAGGCAGTTCAGGGACCGTCACCTGTGAATGTAGGGAATACGGCAAAGGTTACGATTACCGGATTGAAGAACGGAAAAATATATTATTTTGCAGTGGCAACGTATTCAAATCAAGATGAACGGATTGTAGGAAGTCTTTCAAAAGAAGTTTACGCACGACCGCTACGCAAATAAATAACATAGAACCAGCAGCCAGTAAGAGAGGAAAATATGAACGAATCAATGAGTACAGCAAACAGGTTAATGATGGACAGGGCAAGGTCGGCAGTGTTGTCCCGTGATTTTACTTTAGCAGCACGACTTTATAAAAACCTGCTCAAGGAAGATCCATCCAACAAGGAACTGCTTTCAGCTTTGGGCGATCTGTACCAACGTTCCGGAAACGACTCTCAGGCCATTCCGCTTTACAATCAGATTGTACAGGCAAACCCGAATGATGTTGTGGCCTTGAACAACCTTGGTTCAATTTACCGCCGCCTTAAGAGGTACGACGAATCAATCGCAGTTCTTGAGAAGGCCGTAATCGTTGACGAATCAAATGTCCAGACCTTCTACAACCTTGGCTTTACATACAAGCTGATGGGAAAAAATGAAAGCGCAATCCAGTGCTTCAACACGGTTGTGGAGGAAAACCCAAACGACGTTCTTGCATACAATCACCTTGGTGCCATTTATGCCGCAGAACGTGAATACGATAAATCAATATCATCATATCAGAGGGGACTTAAGGTAGACCCCAACCATCCAATCCTTCACTTGAACCTTGCACAATGTTACGAGAAAGTAGGAAGCCTTGACCTTGCCGTTAACGAGTACGAGGCCGCTTTGCGTTCAAAACCGGGTTGGAGGGATGCTACAGACGGTTATGTTGACCTGCTTGTACGAAAGAACGACATTACTGCAGCCCTTGAACTCATCAATCAGGCATTGAGACTTGATCCTCAGGATGCAGAGATGCATGCAAAGATGGGAGACATCTATGCCCTGATTACTGATTTTGACAGTGCGGAAATGGAATACAACGCCGCCTTAAAATGCAACCCGGCAAGTGTTCATGCCCTGTCTGCTTTGTCACGCGTATATGACCTGCACGGAAACCATGCTGATGCATTAAAGATCATTGCACGTTACAGCGAGGTAAAGCACGATGACACGGCCATGCTCAAGGTAAGGGCATCTGTGATGATGGGCTCAGGCAAGCTTCATGATGCGGCAAGTCCTGTAAAGGAACTTTGGGACAGGGACAGCGATGATGTTGAAATGCTCAGTCTTTTGGCCCAGTACTACATCCTGCGTGGAGAAGAAAGCAAGGCAGAAGGATGCTTAAAAAAGAGCCGCCGTCTTGATGCAGGTTATATTGATTATTTCCGTGATTATGCAAAACGCTATCGTCAGCTCAAGAAATACGAGAAGGCAATCCGCAATCTGGAGGTCTTCCTTAAGGAAAAGGAATTTGACTCAGAGACCCTTTATCTTCTTGCAAAATGCTACGAGGAGACAAAGCAGTACGAGAAAGCCCTGTATCAGTACAAGAAAATCTCAGATTATTTTGGAATGGAATCAATCTATGACAAGGCTCAGGAACGTTTGCAAAAGCAGATGGAGCTTGATGGCATAGAAAAGCGTGACCAGGACATTGACTTTGACGCCCTTGAAACATCAATGCAGGAAGAGCTTGGATTGGAGCGCAGTCTTGTTGAAGAAGAGGTTACCGATACAACAGAAGTTGATGACAACATTGAGCCTGTAATTGAATTTGAGCCGATGGATCAGGAGCATATTTCTGATGCCAAGAAAAAGATGAACTGGGGAGACCGCGGCTATACATTCGAAAAACTAACCCACGAAGACAGCTCTGGTGGATCTCCGTTTGACCGTCATCTTGACGATGATATTTTTGCCAGCAACAGCAAGAACGGTGAACTCGATAATCTTGTTCCACGCACGGAAAAAGAGGATGAGGATTTTGAGGAAAACTTCTTTGACGGAAATCCATTTGGAAAAGTGGCACCACGTCAGGCCCCTGTAGAAGACCTTATGGAAGACAATTTCCTTGATGAAGACATAGACGGCGGAAGAAAGAATAAGAAGGACGCAGTAACTCCTGTGACAGACGGTACAGTTCCACCGCCACAGAATCCTGCACCCGCACCGGCTCCAAGTCCGTTTGACAATCCTTCAAAAGGATATGCCCCTGCATCTGATAATGACAGGCCTTCTAGCTCAAAGGAAAATCCATTTGTACAACAAGCTCAACCAGCAGAACCAGTTAAGAATGCCGAACCAGCTTTTGATCCGGAGGCAGGATTCGATGCAAGCCCAGTACTTGAACCCGAGCCTGTATCTGAAGATGAGCCGGTAATGGACAATGCTTCTTCATTTGATGACGGACTGGACAACCTTGATTTGGGACAGGATCAGGATCTTATTGAAAGCCTTAGCGGTGATGAGGAAGATATCTTTGACAGTTCAAAAGAAGAAGAGCCTGCACCAAGCTATGAGTTTGAACCTGAGGCAAGGGAAGAAGGTGGAAGCACCGAGCTTGATGATCTTCAGGTTCAGGATGAAGGTTTGCTTGATGAAGATGAAAGCCAGGAAGATGACGTCATGTTTGTTCCTGAGACAGTTGATTCTGATACCGAGGATACCGAACAGCTTGAATATGCCGAAAGTGATGAATCTGCCGCTGATTTGAATGATTCTTCTTCGCTTAACGATTCCTTTGATGAGTCAGAGATTGAATTTGACGAGAATATGCCAAACTTTGAGGATGAGACAATCGAAGTTGAGGAAGAGGTTCCTTCTGTTGAGACCGTAATGGAAGATGCCGCCCAGGAGATAGAGGCACTTGAGCAGCAGGAAGCAGAACCAGAGGTTGAAGCTGGGCTTGAATCTGAAGCCGAAACTGAAATTGATGACCTTGTTCAGGAAGAGCCTGAGGATGCGGTGGATGAGACATTTGCAGAAGATGCCACAGCCGTTGCCGAAGTTGCTGATGAAACAGCCGATGTTGAAAGTGACATGGAGGAAGATGAATCAACTCCAGAGTCAAAGCTTTCTGCAGACCTCTTCATTAAGCTTCGTGCATTGAGCGAATATCTTCCTGTTGATAAAAAGCTTGAATTCCAGGATAGCCGTGAAAGCCTCCTGCTTGATTACATCATCCGTAAGCTTTCTGGTGAGCCGGGATTGTTGCAGACCGCACAGAATGTAAGGGATAACCTTCATCTTCAGGATGAACCGTTAAATGATGTAAGTTTGAGTCAGACAGCAGGTGTAATCAGCGACATGAAGTCATATCTTGCATCATTGCCGGACAGAAAGCTCGCACATTCACTCCAGGATCAGATGGACGGTGCGATTAAAAAGCTTACAGTCGAATGATTCTTGAGTTTGTGAGGACGATGTTGCCCGTCTCCGTGATGAGTACATCGTTCTCCAGACGACATCCTCCCCACTCTGGATCATAAAGTCCGGGTTCCAGCGTAACTATATTTCCAGCCTTAAAAACTTCATCAGGTTTTGCCCTTGTGCTTATAAAGGGATTTTCGTGTATTGCAAGACCTGTGCCGTGTCCAAGACCATGTGGCATTGATTTTCCATATTCTGCAAAAATGTCATCCGCGCATTTCACTGCATCATGTATTGGTGTGCCCGCCTTGTAAAAATTGATGCATGAGTCTGCCGCTTTTTGTACAAGAGACAGAATCAGTTCCTGCTCCTTGCTCAAAGGTCCCCTTGCAACCGTAATCGTGCAGTCGCTTGCATAACCCTCGTAGCATACTCCGTAATCAAGAATGGAAAGACCCCGTGTGCCCCATGAGCCTGATGTATATCCCGGAAAAGCATGTATCCCGAAACTTCTGGATGGACCTGCCGCAAGCGTGTCAAAACTAGTCCTTTCGCAGCCATGAATCCTGAGTTCTTTTTCTATGAATAATGCAACATCACTTTCCGTTTTAAGTTCACCGTCGCGTAAAAGGCCTTCAATTTTATCCGTCATGGAACTGGTTATTAAACAGGCTTTCTTTGTGCACTCAATTTCATATTCATCCTTCTGTGCCCTGAGCTGGCAGACATATTCATGCACTGAGTCTTCCCTGCATTCAATTCTCCATGAATCGAGGGCATCCTTGAACTGTCCGTATTCAATAAAGGAAGTTGAAGGAGGAAGCTCTATGATTTTTTCTGATGGGGCAATCTTCGCCGCAATTGATTTGACACTTTCAACATAATCACGCTTGAATTGTGTAAACGGAATCATCTCGGAGCAATGTGCCTTTTGTCTTGCAAGATTTTCATCCCATGGGCATAAAATTGATTTTCCCTGTCTGGTCACGAATAAAACTGCATCACTCGGGTGGCCGGAAAGGTAACGGAGGTTTGGATCCCTAAAGTCCTCGCTGTCATGGAACACTGCGATGGCGATGTTGTTTCTGTCCAGATATCCGCTTACTTTTTTTATCCTGCCTGAATACATTTCCTCAAAATCAACTGACATTTTTTTACCTCTTGAGTTTTTTTACAAGTGTCTTGATCAGAGGGTCGCGTGTAACCGCCATGAGTCCGATTCCGATAGCGGCAAAAAGCAAGCCTGTGATTATAACCGGAATACCCTGTGATATGAAAATGTGGTGGCCCTGGAAAAGACCGATAATCTTATCCTTAAGGAAATAAATTGGAACAGAGGCAATGACGGAGAACAGGATCATCCTGAATGAATATAATATTGAGGAAGTCAATACAACATTGTTTGAGATGTTCGGGTTCTTTGCAAGGAAGATGAAAAGCACAATCGTGTTCACGCATGATGCAATGGTCAATGCTATTGCTATTCCAGGTCCTCCCCAGATCTTGCAGAAAATGCTTGCAAGGATGATGTTTACTGCAAAATTTATGATTCCTGCAACAGTCGGTTTTACGGTGTCCTGCTGTGCATAAAATGCCGGAGCGAGTATCCTGTTCAACGCGATGAAATAAAGTCCTATGATGTGGCACCGGAAAACATTTACGGTCATTATCGTGGATTCAGAGTTGAACTCTCCTGTCTGGAAAAGCAGTGAAATCAGGCTTTGTCCCATGAGCAGGGAATAGAAGGTAATCGGTATGGAGATAAAGGCCATTATTTTGAGTGAGTAGGAAAGCATGGAACTGAATTCCGGCCATTGCTTTTTATTTGCAAAAGCGGTCAGGTCTGGGAGAATTACTGTTCCAATTGTTACGGCACAAATACCCAGAATCAATTCCTGCACCCTTAGGGAATAGGACAGGCTGGAGAAAACACCTTCACCTGTGCGTGTTGCAAGGGCGGAAGACACTAGGTCATTTACCTGATATGCCGCCATTCCGATGATTGTGGGACCGATAAGGGCAAGTACCCTGCGTGTTCCAGGGTTTGTAAATGCCTTCTTAAGCGATGTGAACGTAACCTTCCAGTTGTTCTTTATTACAAAAGGAAGTTGGAAAAATGCCTGTACAGTTCCGCCTGCCACAACTCCTATTGCCATTGCCCTTGCCGGGTTTGCAGTGTAAGGTGAAAGGATGTATGCTGATGCGATAACAATGCCGTTAAAGAGAATTGGCGTAAATCCTGACGGTGAGAAAATCTTAAGTGCGTTCAGGATGCCCTGAAATAATGCCGCTATGGAGATTAAAGCCAGGTATGGGAACATTATGCGTGTCAGTAATGTTGCTTCCGTTATGGATGCGGTGTCTCCCTCTTTATAGAAAATCCTCATCAAAAGAGGTGTGATTATGATGCAGATGACCACAAAAGACACTGTCACGAAAGTCAAAAGCGTAAGGGTTGCGCTCACGAAATTCTGGGCTGCCTTCTTGCCTTCGGGAGTGTCCGATTCCTCAAGATATCCCCTGAAAGTAGGTATAAATGCCACAGAGATGGAATTCTCCGCAAATAAACGCCTGAACAGGTTCGGGACATTGAATGCCACCTGATAAGCGTCTGCCAGCAGGGAAGTTCCCAGAAATTTAGCCAAAGTCCTTTGCCTTATAAGACCCAGTATTCGGGAGAGTAGTGTAAGGACAGAAAGTGAAAGGCCGCTCTTTAAAAGCCCCTTTATTCCGTTCTTTTTTTTCAATTTGATATTATTACTGTCATTTTTTTCAATTTCAGAATTCATGGTAACTATAGAATAAAAGAGTTGCGAAAATAAATCAATCGGTATATAATAGTATAGATAGAGGATATCTTGAAAAATTCATTTAAAATGGATTTTCCGGCATATCCCAGTTTTTTTATTGGGTTGATAATGTGAACGATACTAACGGCAAGGGCTTTAGGATTTTTGGATTTCAAAGGGTTGGAAAAACCCCTATAGTACCTCTTTCTGTCAAAATTCTTACTGTATTTGTACTTTTGATATTGATTTCCACACTTTTTACCAATTTCATCACATTGATCTTTACTCAGAGGCAAACCATTGCCCTTACCGACGACATTTTGGTCTATCAGCTGTCCGACATGTACTCTACGGCAAGCAGCCAGTTCCAGATAAGCCTTTATTCCCAGAAACAGGATGACTCGGTTCAGACCATTAAGGAAACGGCAGCCCGTGACTTTACAAAAAAGCATTCGGTTGCGATGGGAGTTTTCCCGGATGGAAAATTCCTTTTCCTGATACAGGCGGATTCGAATAAATCGTGGGATGCATTTGATGACAAAACGGCATTGGATTTCCTGAACAATACCAAGACAAAGGCGGATGAATCTGGAAACAGTGACCGTGTGGAAGGATCCGTTACATTTATGTCTCCGTATGGGGCAGAATTCCGAGGCGTGTTCAAGTATCATCCGGACTGGAAGTGCTATCTTATCCGTGCAGAGGATACCTCAGACCGAAAGGCCGAAATGTTCAGCATTTACCTCAAAATCGCCATCATCATACTTATTCTGACAATCGGCTTCGTTTTTGTCGGCATATCTGTGTTGAACAAGCTCCTTAGCAATATTGGAAAATTTACCTCTGAGGTGTATGAGCTTCAGCAGAGCCAGGCAAATGAAAATGCGGAGCCTGCACAGGTAACAAGGGCTCCAATCGACTTGAGCGGGGCGCCTAACGACGACATAACATATCTTGCGGCTAATTTCAACGACCTGTATGTGAATACTGCCAACCTGAGGAACATATTCCAGAAATTCGTGTCAAAGAACGTTGTTGATACGGCCTACCATGACCACAAGGTTGAGCTTAAGGGTGAACAGAGGCAGCTGACGATTTTGTTTACCGACATAAAGAGCTTTACGTCACGTACTGAAGTTCTCGGAAACGACATCATCCGTCTCTTGAACATACACTACAACTCAATAATCGGAATAATCCAGCCGGGCGGTTCGTCAGACGTCAACCAGTCCAAGGCATTCATCGGTTCCCTTATCGGAGACGCTGTCCTTGGTGTGTTTGGAATCAACGGTGAAAAAAAGGAAGAGAATCCTCAGAAATCTGTAGATGCCGTTAGCTGCGCATGGAAGATGACCCTGCAGACAAAGAAATTCCGTCAGAAAATGGACGAGAGGAAGGCGGACCTTGAGCGCATAGGAAGGTTCAACTCTGAGGCAAGAAAGGTATATGAGGCGGTTCGTCTTGATATTGGCGTCGGTATAGACGGTGGAGAGGTTTTCTACGGCAATATCGGAAGCAACATGTATATGGCCAATACCGTAATAGGCGACAACGTAAACTCCGCATCCAGAATTGAAGGATTGACGCGTGTGTACAGGCTGCCTGTTCTGGTAAGCGAATATGTAAAGAATGAGGTCGAGTCAGTTCCCGAGGCCGCAGAACGCTATGAATTCTTTGAGATTGATACTGTTCAGGTAAAGGGAAAGGCAGAAGGAAAGAAAATCTATTTCCCGTTAGACCGACAGATGAAGGATGAGGATTACGCAAACTCATATACCGAGGAAAGGTTCAGGGACTTTGAGGAAGGCCTCAAGGCATATTACAAGGGTGACTGGAAAACGGCAAGGGCTGGATTTAAGCGCAGTGACCTTGATGTGGCTCATGTTTTCCTTGAGCGCATGGGATTAAAGAGTGCCCCGGCAGGATGGAATGGAATATGGACAATGACTTCGAAATAAAATCTCGCATACACTCAGGCATTCAGGATTTTTTGGAGCAGGAATCCAAAAATCTGCCGGCAGAAAACGCAGGAACCAAATATGACCTTGAGCGTGCTTATGAGGCGACACGCAAGAACAGCTGGAAAAGCAACAAGCCGATAGTGCTCCTGATGCTGCTTTCGGTTTTGTTTGTAGCGGTTCTTTCAAGCGTAATCATCTTAATAGTAAACAAAAAGAACAGTCAGATAGCCGTTAAGGTAGAAAACTTTGATGACCTGAATCTGAGGAATCTTTTGGATCTTGTCGGAAGCACACAGGCTAAGCTTGATGAGGAAACAAACACAAAGCTTAATCTTGAGGCGGAAAAAGAAAGGATCCTGACACAGGCACAGGCCGCGCATGATTCATCCCTTGCAACAGTTCAGTCGCTCAACATAAAGGATGCTGCAGAAAGGAACCTGAGGATTAAGGAAATTGAGGACAAGTATCAGGCTGACATTCAGGGAATACCTGAAATTGAGGCAAAAATCCAGCAGGCACAGAAGAACATTGATGAATATCAAAAGCAGCTTATGGAATTCGACTCCAATGCAGTAGAGCAGGCACGAGAGCAGCAGGCACTTTTGGATAGTGAAAAGCAGCTTCATGAAATAGAAAAAAACAAGATAGCAAGCGAATACGAGAACAAGCTTAATGAATTGCGCTCATCCCTGTCAGAGGTACAGCAGTCGGATTTGGCACGTCAGGAAGAGATGGTCAGCTTTGTTGTGGCACAGTATGACCCGACTTTCTCTGATGACGAGACGGCCCTTACCCTTGCACGTAAAGCCAGACTTCAGTATGACACAAAATATAAGGGTGCAGAGGACAGTGTATCGGAGGGGGCCTCCCAGCGATTCCTTGACGCACTTGACCAACAGGACCTGTATTACAAGGAACTGGAAAAGCTTGGCGTAAGGTTCACGCGTATTCCTCAGAAAAATGCCATTCCTTCTTTTGCCACCGCAATTGAACGCATTGCTAATTCAGCTGGAAATGACATTGCGAATGCTGCCGTAACCGAAGTAAACTCCCTTCTTGACAAAAACGCAGAACTCGCCGTCAGAAATGAAACCCTTGAGGTGGAAAACGTTGAGCTGGTTACAAAAAGCGAGGAACTCACAGAAAGCCTGAACACTGTCACAATTGAAAAGGACAATCTCATTCAGGAAAAACTGACTCTGGTTACGGAACGTGATGGACTGCTTGCTGATTCGGAGGCACTTAAAGCCAAGAACGAGGAACTTAGCACGACAAATAAGACATTGACAAAAGAAAGGGACAGCCTCAGTGCTGAGCGTGATGCCCTTGCACAGGAAAAGAGCGGATGGGTTGGAGAAAGGGACAGCCTTACCAGCCAGGTGTCAACACTTACAGGTCAGCTAAAGACAGCAACATCTGAACAGGAAATCTTGTCTACCAGGGTAAAGACACTGGATTCAAAGACAAAGGATTTGACTTCCCAAAATGATGCATATGCCCAGCTTCTTGAAACCCTTGTTTCCCAGGATTCATCAACTCACGGATTTGTCGCAAAGGTTGCAAGTTCAAGCAAGATACAGCTTTTTGTCGGTAAGGCAAAGAGTTCAACTTTATCCAGCCAGTACGGTGGAAGCAATGATATCCCGGTCGGAGTCGTCAGCGGCGGAAAGTTGATTGCATGTGGCAAAATAAAGAAGGAAAGCGGTTCATGGTACATGGTTCCTGTCAAATCAGAAAACCAGAGTGCAGTAAATGAATGGCTTTCGGCTACAGAGGAAATGTCCGTAGCCGCAGATGCCTCGTTCTCCAAAATCAAGGCCGGCCAGGGCATAGTGATAGGCACGCCATTGTTCCTGGGAGAATGATTTACTAATGCGTAATTCATAATGCGTAATTCATAATTGAGTTGTCACGCGGATTCCAAATTGCTACGCAATTTGTTTAAATTTGAAGTGTATAGCTGGTGTTTTCATCATGCTTTCTGGTGTAAGCTGTTGTAAGGGGAGCAACTTTTCTTAACCCAATCGGCAAGAGTCAAAATCTACAAAATATATAACGCTAAGATTCCAGGTCAAGCCCGGAATGACCAAACAGTAAGATGAGAACACCAACCAGAAAGACAACTTTCTACAAGGATTTTGCGTTATTTGCAGCGTAGCTTCCAGCAGCAAAATCGAATAGGTCTCTTCGAGCCCTTTCTGTAAGGAATGTGATTTGACGTTGTTGCTAAAGCAACATGCGAATCCGCGTGACAAACCTCTTCTTCAATCACCAACCAGCAAGACAAGCTCAATTCTTAATTATGCATTCTTAATTCTTAATTAATCATTCAACTTCCCTCTCCCTTGAAATAAAATTAAAAACCGTATATTATAAGAAGATAATGGGCTTGTTGTTTGCATGTATCTTATCGACGGCCCGCATCATTCCTTTAGGAAGGGTTTTTATGGCTGATAATTTAAATGAAAATACACTTTCTTCGATGAAGCTTACCAAGGCTTCCGATCCTTCTGTCAAACCAATTAGAATCGGCATTGACGTCGGTTCAACTACCGTTAAGGTGGTGGCTTTGGGTGACAATAACGAGCTTTTGTATGGTGCCTATGAGCGTCACCGTGCCGACATCCGCAACACAATCATAACTGTTGTAACAAAATGCTTTGACGAGCTGGAGAAAACACTCCCGTTGGGGTCAGAGCAAACCATAAGCGTAAAAGTCACAGGTTCTGGTGGATTCTCTGTTTCCCAGTGGCTCAACATCCCCTTCATTCAGGAAGTTGTGGCGGCTACCACTTCAGTCCGCAAGATCATTCCTCAAACCGATGTTGTAATCGAACTTGGTGGTGAGGATGCAAAGATCACCTATTTCAAGGGTGGTGTGGAGCAGAGGATGAACGGTACCTGTGCAGGCGGTACTGGTGCATTCATAGACCAGATGGCGGCCCTTTTGGAAACCGATGCGGCAGGATTGAATGAGCTTGCCAAGGGTGCCTCTACGATTTATCCGATTGCAGCACGCTGTGGTGTTTTTGCCAAAACCGACGTCCAGCCGCTGATTAACGAGGGAGCCAGGCGTGAGGATATTGCCGCTTCGATTTTCCAGGCGGTCGTTTCCCAGACTATTTCCGGTCTTGCATGTGGAAAGCCCATCCGCGGTCATGTTGCCTTTTTGGGAGGTCCTCTTCACTTTTTGGATCAATTGCGCCACCGCTTTGTCGTTACGCTCAAACTTACGGAAGAAGAAACCCTTATTCCTGAAAACAGCCAGCTTTTTGTTGCCACTGGAGCCGCATATTCTGCAGAAAGGGAAGTACGATGCATTACTCAGGGGGAGTCCGAGATAAAATTCCCCACGATAAAGGAATTCCGCGAAAACCTTAAGAATCTTGTGGGTGCGGAAATGCAGGAAGTCCAGCGTCTTGAGCCTCTGTTCAAGAATCAGGAGGAACTGGATGAATTCAATGCCCGCCATTCAAGTGAAAAGGCCCTTTCTGCCGACTTGAAATCTGCAAGCGGACCTGTCTTCCTTGGTATGGATGCAGGTTCAACTACGACAAAGGCCGTTCTTACCGACGTAAACGGAGCGATTCTGTGGAGTTTCTATGACGTAAATGCAGGAAACCCTGTGGATCTTGCGGTTCGTGTCTTAAAGCAGCTCTATTCGATTTTGCCAAAGGACTGCTATATTGCGCGTGCCGTTTCAACAGGATATGGAGAAGCGCTTTTCCAGGCTGCCCTTGGTGTTGATGCTGGAGAAGTTGAGACCATAACCCATTACCGTGCTGCCGACTTCTTTGTTCCCGGAGTTGAATTCCTTCTGGACATCGGCGGTCAGGACATGAAGTGCCTTAGGATGAAGGACGGTGCCATCACTTCAATTCAGCTGAACGAGGCATGTTCATCCGGCTGTGGAAGCTTCCTTGACAATTTTGCCCGAACCATGGGAATGAGCGTTCAGGAATTCTCCAAAATCGCCCTTATGGCTCCGAAACCTGTTGACCTTGGAACCCGCTGTACCGTATTCATGAACAGCCGTGTAAAGCAGGCCCAGAAAGAGGGTGCCACGGTTGCCGACATTTCTGCCGGTCTTTCATATTCTGTAATCAAAAACGCCCTGTTCAAGGTAATAAAGCTGCGCAAGGCATCTGAAATTGGAAGCAAGGTTGTGGTCCAGGGAGGCACTTTCTTTAACGATGCGGTTCTTCGTGCATTTGAAAAAATTGCCGGGGTAAACGTATTCCGTCCCGATGTAGCAGGCCTCATGGGTGCATACGGTTCTGCCCTGATTGCAAAGGACCAGTGGGAGGACTTGAGGCGCCCCAAACCAGATGATCCAGACCAGACTCCAAAATTCGTAAAGTCAAAGATTGCAACCCTTGATCAGCTTGAATCATTCAATGTGGATCTTGAATTAAGGAGATGCGGAAAGTGTTCCAACAACTGCCTCCTTACGATAAACACCTTTACCACAGGCGGCATTTCACGCAAATTCGTTACGGGCAACCGCTGTGAACGTGGTGCAGAGCTTGGAAAAGAAGACCTTGTGGTTGACGCAAGCAATAAGGAAGCAAGTCAGCTGGACGACAGTGAGGATCCAAAGAACCTTCCCAACCTGTTTGAATGGAAGTACAAGAGGCTGTTCAACTATTACGTTCCGCTAAAGGCCGAAGAAGCCACCATGGGGGATGTGGCTCTTCCTCGTGTTTTGAACATGTACGAAAACTATCCGCTCTGGTTCACTTTCTTTACCCAACTTGGTTTCCGTGTGCGTCTTTCTCCAAGATCAAGCAGGGGCATTTACGAAAAAGGCCTTGAAACGATACCTTCTGAGTCAGTGTGTTATCCTGGAAAAATAAGCCATGGTCATCTGGAAAGCCTTTTGAATTCCGGATGCCGTTTCATATTCTATCCGTGTGCTCCGTACGAAAAGCAGGAAGACCCGGGTGCAGGAAACCACTACAACTGTCCGATCGTCACAAGCTATCCTGAGGTTTTGAGGAATAATGTTGACCGTGTGCGTCAGGATTCAAACCTCCTTTTCATGAACCCCTTCCTCCCGATTTACGACAGGGAACGTCTGGCAGAACGTCTTTCAGAGGAACTTTTGCCTCACTTTAAAGCTCTTACCGCCGAAAAAATCAAGGCTGCGGTTGATGCGGCATGGGCAGAACAGGAAAAATTCAAGAAGGATGTTCAGCAGGCAGGAGAAGAGGCCCTTGAGCAGATAATTACCAGGGGTGCAAACGGTATTGTTCTTGCAGGCCGTCCGTATCACCTTGATCCAGAAATCAACCACGGCATACCCGAGATGATTCACGGTTTGGGTCTTGCAGTCTTTACCGAAGATTCTGTTGCCCATCTTGGAGCAATCGAAAGGCCATTGCGCATAATCGACCAGTGGACCTACCATAACCGCCTGTACAGGGCCGCCGCATTTGTTTCCGAAATGCCCAATCTGGAGCTCGTTCAGCTTACTTCTTTTGGATGTGGCCTTGATGCCGTTACAGCCGATCAGGTGGACGAAATACTCAAGTCAAAGAGCAGGATGTACACCCTCATCAAGATAGACGAGGGCTCTAACCTTGGAGCAGTCCGAATCCGCATACGTTCACTCATAGCCGCCGTAAAGGCACGTCAGAGGAATCACGTAAAGGTTCAGATAAAGAGTGCCGCCTACCAGAGGCAGGTTTTCACCAAGGAGATGAAGGCAAAGCACACGATACTGGCACCACAGATGAGTCCGATTCACTTTAAGCTTCTTCAAAAGGCATTCCAGTATTCGGGCTACAATTTTGTGATTCTGGATGCAGTTGATCCGGCCGCAGTTGAAACCGGATTGAAATACGTCAACAATGACGCATGTTATCCTTCCATCCTTGTTTCAGGCCAGCTGATTGCCGCATTGCAGAGCGGAAAATACGACCTGAACAACGTAAGCCTCATGATTACCCAGACAGGCGGTGGATGTCGTGCCACAAACTACATTGGATTCATCCGTCGTGCCCTGAATGATGCAGGAATGTCTCATGTACCCGTCATTTCCCTTAGTGCCCAGGGGTTCGAGGCAAATCCGGGATTTACGATTTCATTCCCGCTCCTGCACCGTGCCCTGCGGTCTATAATGATAGGCGATCTTTTCATGCGCATACTGTACCGTGTGCGTCCTTACGAAAAAGTTCCTGGAAGTGCCAATGCCCTGTATGAGAAATGGAACGGCAAGGCTCAGATTATGCTAAAATCACTTTCAATCCACAAATATCACAAGCTCATAAAGGGAATTGTCCGCGACTTTGACAATCTGCCTCTTTTACCCATAAAGAAGCCCCGTGTTGGTGTTGTAGGAGAAATCCTTGTAAAATTCCATCCTACGGCAAATAATCAGATAGTTGACGTAATTGAACGCGAAGGCGCCGAGTGTGTAATGCCTGATCTGGCAGATTTCCTCTTCTATACCTTCAGTACTGGCATTTTCCGCCACAAGGAGCTTGCTTTCCCCAAAAAAACCGAAAGAAATGCAAAAATATTTGTATGGTTCCTTGAACTTTACCGAAAATATATGAAGAAAGCTCTAAATAAGAGCCACCGTTTTGAATCCCCGACAATCATTTATGATTTGATGAAAGGGGTGGACGACATCGTTCAGCTTGGAAACATCACTGGAGAAGGCTGGTTCCTTACGGCAGAAATGGTTGAGTTGATACATTCCGGTTGCCCCAGCATTGCCTGCGTACAGCCGTTTGCATGTCTGCCAAACCATGTTACAGGAAAAGGCATGATCAAGGAGCTGCGTCGCCGTTATCCTGCCGCAAATATCGCTGCAGTTGACTATGACCCGGGTTCAAGTGAGGTAAACCAGCTTAACCGCCTTAAGCTTTTGCTGAGCAATGCCCCGGTTGGAAGACATCCGGATGAAGAGGACGATGGAATGATTCATAATCCTGACAAAACAGTGGTAAAAGGCGAGGTTCGTCTGGCAGATGGTGCCATGAGCTTTGAAGACACTGAACCGGTGGCTGATTATATGATGCCTGCTGCCGGCATAGGAGGACGAGTCTAAGATGATTAAGACCGCATTGTTCAAGAAATTTTTGGTGGGCACAGCGCTGGCCTTTTTAACAGCTGGAATTTGTTTTGCTGATTATAACAGGGCAGGTATTCCGGACTCAACTTCCTTGCGCAATACAATTCAAAATATATGGTTAAAGGCTCCTGTTCAGGAGGTTATGGCCAAGCAGTCAGTCATAATGCAGGACAGGACAGGCAGTAATTTTCAGGTAAGGGCAGAAAAAGAAGGCGATTATCTTGTCGTCTCAGTTTGCCCGCAGTCATATATTCAGGTCAGTGTCATAAACGGCGATTCAATCGAAACAGAGACAAGGGCCTCGTTCAGCAGATATTCATGCGGATCATGGATGCTTTACCGTAATCTTGCTACAGGAAAAGCAGAGAAAGTGATAATCCTGTTCACGGAAAACCCGGAAGTATATCTTCAGGTACGTCCGGACGGAAACAAAACTGTGGCAGACCTTATTGTATACGGCTCATATCTTTCACGCTCAGTTCCAATCGGCATTCAATTTGACTCAATATATACTACTTCCTTCCAGACACTCCTGAACATGACTCAGCGTACAATGGACTGGAATGCGGCCACTTCAATTCCGGGGCAGTATGACGACGTAAAGACCATGATTGGAACCATCAGGGCAGCCCTCCCGACAATGGAATACAAGGAAGACGTGGCATACAACGAGATAGGTGAGCCATATTATATCGTCAAAGGAACGCCATATCTACCTGAACCAGAAGACCAGGCCTTGAACTACTGGAGGATTTCTGAGCCGGAAGTTGCAGATAACAACGGTAAAACTCTTGTTGTAAGTGCCCCTGGATTTGTAAAATGGTTAGTAGACGGCATTGTCAGGGCATACAGTGGAAAAGGAACCCGCATATCTGATTTGATTCAGCCTACCGTAAAATTTGAGCCTTATTCAAAAGCTGGTGTAAAAAGCCAGGGATGGAATCTTACGCTTAATCTTGACTGGGACCGCCATCTTGCCGCAAAAGCCCTTTCTGTCCGATCTGTAAAAAATAACTATACATATGTTACTGGTGGGGTGGATGTAACCGACCGTTTCTTTGTGTCGGAGATAACTGCAGATTCTCGTGTGGTTGCCGCATCAAGCTATGTTCCTAATGTTGGCTATAAAGTTGAATCCCTTCGCCCGCTGCTTTATGTTCTTGCAAACCGTGAGCCGGGATGGTTCTATCTTGGTGCGATAAGGCATTCATCCAAAACTAAGGTTGACGAGGCCGTATTTGACGGAAACGCCGTATTCTTCCCGTATATCACCGACAAGGGAAAATTCGCCTGCTCTGTATTCCAGAACGGAACGGAAATCAGCCTGGACAAATTCATGGAAAGCAATCCGGGAGCCTCAATCCATCTTGAGCGTGTAAAGGCAACCAGTTATCTGGATTTCCAAAAATAAAAATATCCTGTCATAAAAGGACACATGAAAGTCATTGCCTCATTCATTAAATCCATTTAAGGAAAAAGTCAATTTCTGCACGGACTCGTTTAAGGAACTGAGGTTCTGTTGAAAAATGAGTTCCGTCGGGAAAATGTATGTAAAGGTAATCCCTTGGTGCAAGAATTTCCGTAAGCTGGCTGTTCAGTTCTGCGTTTTTATCCCTGTACTGAGAATTGTCTCCGTTTGTAAGCAAATCCCTTGCTTTTAGAAGCGCCTCTTTTTCTTCCTGAATCCATTTTTGGCTTTTGTCATTGTTCCTGTCCTTGATTCTGCCCAGTGCCTCTGCAAATGCCTTTTTGTCTCCTGTGCACGGGTTTTCTATCCTGCCGTTTTCTATCTGCAATGGAAGCCCGTTGTCCCTTATGTCTACGAGGTTTTCTTCTCCCGCAAACATGGAGTTGAACGTTGTGGCATAAAGCTCCATTATACCGCTTGATATCATGCTGCCGCTTTTACCCTGCACAAAAGAACATCCCTGGCCGAAAGCCGCATCATAAGATCCCAATGTGCTTGTCCTTGAATGGGTAAAAAGACGCCTTTTATGGGAAGGTGTTCCCTTTGCGTGTGTGAGCCCCATGCTGTAGCTAAAGTCCAAGCCTGTTATGTAAACCCTGGTCTCCGCTGTTTTCCTGAGGTAAAGGGCAATAAGGGTAGCAGACAGGCCGACAGAGCCCAATGGTGGAATGAAACTGTCTATGACACCCTTTTCCTTAAGGTCGTCCAGATAGCATGCAGAAGCAAAGCGTGTGGCATAGAAGATTACAGGTCCATTCAATATGGCGGGTATCTGGGGGCGTGAGCATATGTCCGCAAAAACAGGTATATGGCTGTCCCTTGAACCGATATAGGCGTTTTGTATCGCGCTCTGACTTTCCATTGCAACTACGGCATCCACCGGAATATTGCGGTCTAAAAGTGAACCCAGGGCAGCGTCAACGGCAAGGATAAAGAATTCTCCTTCTTTTACAGTCCTAAGAAACTCATCGTCCGCATTTGAAAAAGTCTTGTCCAAGCTTTCTCCTGCACCGCAAACTATTATTGGCTTTGACACGGTATGTGCGACATCAGCCAATGTCAGTGAAGATGAAAGGCGCTGAACATTGCAGAATATGTTTTTTGAAAAAAGACGGCCCATCTTTACGATAGTTATCCTGTTTTTCCAGAAAGAGGAGACAATTTCCTGAGCGGCAAAGAAAATCCTGTTGTAAAAATCCGTGTGGAATGCAACTCCGCCTGAAAAATCAAGGGGAAGGACTCTCTTAATGTCCCCTGAATCAGCCTGCTTCCTTAAATAGGAATCCATTTCATTCAAATCGTCAGCCGAAAAAAGCTCCACGGGAATCTTTGGACTCATCTCCGCAAGGCTTTCCTGTGCAAGCGAATAAAGCTCCTTGTCTGCCTCAACTGCAATTACAGGGCAGTGTTCCGGAAGTTTTTGTTCAAGCTCCACTAAGCCGTAAAAAAGGCATGGGGATTTAATGAGTACAAGTGTTCCGGGTAAAATCTCTGTACGTTCAATTAAAGAAAGAATTGATTTTGAAGGATTGTATTTTGAATAAAGGAAGCGAGTTTTGTATTCTACCGTTTTAGAATAAGAAAGCCCCGTTCCTGTGTCGAGGATGCGGGGCCGTTCAATTTGCTGCATGGCTTATCTCATGCTCATCTGAATAAGGGCACTGAAAAGATTGTTCTCTACATCAGGTGAACTGAGTATCTTATTGCTTGAGTTGTCAAAGTCATCATAGTAAACAGTTGATGAATATGACGGAATCTCTGTAACTTCGTCAGTTTGAATGCCTATGCACTTTGCGACAACAACCTTGTCTCCCAGAACAAACGGAGAACTGATCTGATTTGTCTTGAGTGCGAACATTGTCTGCAATGCACTGGCACTGCTTGGAAGTGAAGAAAGGACACCTGCTCCGTCTGCCATGGTTGTCAAAAGACCGTTGTTGCCATAGTTGATTGGGAATGCAAGAGCCTCGTCTGATGAGATGGCGTGCTGGAGACATGCGTTCTCAAATCCGGAAATCTTTACGATGCTTTCATCACCATCTGCAATACGTCTGGCAATGGCTGGATCGTTTGCGTCAACTGGCTGGGCCTCTGAGTCACTGAATTTCTCAAGATATCCGTCCGGCATGGTTGATGCGTCTTTGATAAACTGGTTTGCAAGACCAATGTAATAATTTTCTATGATACCGCGCTCGTTTGCCTTGATGTATGTGAGTGCTGAGCTGATTGTTGCTTCATCGTTGATGTTGGCGTCAGTTTTAGGACCGTTGCACTTGAACAGGGTGTATCCCTGGATTGTCTGTAAAACTTCTGAATACTCACCGCTGGAAAGTGAAGTGAGCTTCTCTACGTCATCCTCGTTGACAAGTGTGCTTCTCAACTGGAAATAATATGAGCTGGAAAGCTTTCCGTCTTCGTCTGTAAAGAGCTTCTCAGATTTCTGTGTAACTGCATCCTCAAATGTAATCTCGTTTGCAAGAATCTGCTTTGACAATGCCTGGAGCTCTGACTGTGACACGAGTGTAACGGCAGAGAGGTCATATTTTGTAAAAAGATCTGCGTTGTTGCGGATAAAAGCCTGAACTTCTTCTGTTGGGAGGTCATTTGTGCTGTATGATGTTACCAGGAATGAATGCTTTTCGCTGTTCATCTTTGAAACAAACTGATTTTCCTGTGAAGAAACCTTAAGGCCCAGGAAGCGCTTGTCATCACCATAGTCAACTCCAAAGAGGTCATTTACGCACCTCTGCTGAAGAATCTGCTTTTCAATGCTTGCCCTGAGCTCGTCTTTGGAACTCTGGTTTGCCTCATTGTAGATTTTCTTTGAGAAATTGCCGTTTGCATCGGTGAAGTAAGGGACCATCTGGCGGTTGATTGCTTCCTTTGATGCGGCATAACCTGTCTTGTTCAATTCATCGCGGAAATAAAGGGTCTGAATATAGCCCTGGAATGCCTGTTCAAAAATTGAATTTGACAGGCTGTTTACGTCATAACCCATCTGCTGATACTGATTTGCCAGATTTGTTACTGTGCTTGCAAATTCTGTTCCAGCCTTGTATTCGATTTTCTTGCCCTTGTATTTACCAAAGATTGGAGTGTCTTTGTTAACCCTTAAGTGGTCAAGGATTGAAGATCCTCCAACCGGAATGAATACTAACGCCGATAAAATAAGAACAATTACTGCTCCAATTTTTGCAGTATTTTTACCTTTCTTTTTTCCTTCTACTTCTGACATAGGAGAGTACATCCTTTATACATAATAATATAGTAAACTGATTTTATCACTGTATAAAATGACTGTCAACGGGGATTGGGCTCACTTGGAAAAAAAACATAAAATAATTAAAAAACTGCTTGACACACACGGCTGAATATGATACATTAAACAACATCACGGGGGCTTAGCGAAGCTGGTTATCGCGCTGGCCTGTCACGCCGGAGATCACGGGTTCGAGCCCCGTAGCTCCCGTATACGAGCCATTCGTAAGAGTGGCTTATTTTTTTGTACGGATAATTGTACTTTTATCGGGTAATAGCGCAGCTGGTAGCGCGCTACGTTCGGGACGTAGAGGTCCCCGGTTCGAATCCGGGTTACCCGACTTTTTCTTTTCCCTTAATTCTAATCCCTGTCAATTCAAAGTTCTTTAATCATCCTCTAGGATTTTTATTGTCCTGTCAAAGCGCAGGTAATACAGGTAGCATGTGATTTTATCTGCATCCGGAACAAGGGATTTTGCGGCTTCCCTGTAGCATTTCTGCTGGCTAAAGTGCCGTTCAGGCTGTATGGTACGGTCCGTCTTGAAGTCAACGATGATGACCTCTCCGTCGGGCTTTTTGTATATCAGGTCTATTGATCCGTGATACAGGGCTTCTCCGTCGTACATCGTAAAGGCATATTCATTCTTGCATGTCTGCTTTTGCTCTTTTGATAAAAGGTAATCCCTGTAAAGGCCTGTTTTTTCAAACTGGCGGCACATCCTGATGCATATTGATTTTACCTTTTCCCTGTCTTCATCATTCAGGTTCTTGAACATTCTGAAATCAGGTTCGTATTCATCCGGTGAAATGCCCAGTCCCAGCTTGCACAGATAATCGTGAATCAAGGTACCGAAATCCGCCGCACGGAAAACATTGTCATTCAGTTCGTCCTCTTCATGAATGTCAGGCTCGTCGGCATCATCATCATATTTCCCATAACATGAAAGGATTCTGGTTAAGTCATCGTAAAGGTCTTCGGCTTGTAATTTTCCCGCAGAGGAAGAGGCTTCGTCATGAATGTGGCTCGGGCTTTTTAACGGTATGGCATTTATGGAGTAAAGATGTTCATGTTCCGGAACCTTGAGCTCGGGCATTGCATCCAAAACCCTGTTTCTGATAGATTCAAGGCTTTCTGATAAAATCAAGTCAGAATACTTTACCGGCTGAATGTTTGTGTAATCAAACGGAGCTCTGTCTGCGTAAATTGTTTTGCCTGCAGATTCCTCACTCCTGCATTCAGGATAAAGCTGTAGGATCAGTTTTTCAAGAATTGCAAAATCATTGTTTTCTTTTATTTCTTTGGTCCACTGTCCTACAATGTGAACGGATTTTACGGCGCGGGTTATTGCAACATAAATCAAACGGCGGAATTCCGCAAGTTCCTGTTTCTTAAAATGTTCTTTTTGAATTGAAAGGAAAAAGTTATCCGACATGTCCAGGTTCTTGAGTGAAAGTCCGATTTCTTCCTGGAAGAACATGCGGCTCTTTTCTGCTGTGGAAGTTACGTTTGTGCAGCCCCATATAAAGACATGTTCTTTTTGAAGTCCCTTGCTTTTGTGAATGGTCATTATCTTGACGGAATCCTTGCGTTCCAGGGGATATGAGATTTCTGCCGCATCAAGATCACCCTTGTCCATAAAGCTGTCCTTTTTCAGTGTAGTCATTTCATCCAGGAACCATCCCAGACTCTTGCCTCCTTCATCGGTAAGTCTTGCCAGTTCAAACAAAAGGTCAAACTGCTCTTCATAAAGCTGGGTTTCGCTGGAAAGATATGTCTCGTATTTGTATGCATGAAAGTGGAACAGCTCTGATATTGTCCTGCATATCTTTTGCCTTAGGACTGTGGTACGGTATGTCCTGTAAAAATCTCTTGCGGAAGTAAACTTTTCATATTCATCATTACCGATGTCTTTCTTTATGTCATCGTCATGCAAATCATTCAGAGGATTAAAGGCCGTGTTGTCCGTGAGGAGGTATGAAACAATTACTTCAACAGAGCTTTCGTTTAATCCTGCAAAAGGAGAACACAGATATGCCGCAAAGGCCTGTGAATCTGACGGATAGATGCAAAGCTTGAGGAAGTAATAAAAGTCAGAAACAAGACCTGATTCAAATATGTTTTTGTACTGGTCAACCTCAAAAGGAATTGAAAACATCGCAAGATATTTTTGAATCATCTTTCTGTGTGTTCTTTTTCTGTCAAGAATCGTAATGTCAGAATACGGACATTTTTCTTTCAGAACGATTTCCTTGATTTTCCGTGCAATGAAATATGCCTTTTGTTCTTCAAGCGGTAAAAAATGCTCTCCCTCCATTAGCGCATCATTGTCCACCATGCAGACATGAACTGGAACAGTTTTACCGTCAAGAGCGGGAAGTTCTTCCAGGTCCTTTTTAAGTGCGGGTTTTGTATACTGTGCCTCAAACTTTAAGTCGGATTTGCCTGGATCAAAAATCTGGCAGTCACCAAACAGCAGGTTGAATGAAGTCAAAAGTTCTGGAATGGAGCGGTAGTTGTAAGTCATGCTCAATGAATCATTTTCCTCGGACAACTGCCTGAATACTGATACGTCTGCATTACGGAACCTGTAGATTGACTGCTTTTCATCACCAACAAAAAAGAGTTTGTCTGGAGAACGCCTGTCCTTTAGCATTTGATGCAGGCTGTCCTGATTGTCGTCATCGTATTTTATAACAGCACTTCCATCTTCAGATTCAAATTCTCCATCGTTCAATGCCAATAGGTAAAGCAGGTCTCGGTTCATTCCGTTGTTGTCCTGGAATTCATCTATCATGATTTTTTTATATGCCCGCTTTTCCTGGTTGCGTATGTCTTCATTTTCCACAAGGACTTTTAATGCCATGGCGCTTACATCTGTAAAAGAAAGGTTCCCTGTCTGCCTCTTGCTATGGTTTGTTTCCTGCAAAAACTTGTTGAAAAGTTCCATCATCTTTTCTGTATTCTTGAATTGAATGCAAAAGTCAAAAATCGAATGTAAAGAAGAAGCCAATTCCTGGTGGAAACTTCCGCTTTTTTTTAGGATGCTGCTGACGGAGGCAATCTTCCCGCTCATGGTTGCACATTTTATTGCCTGGTTAATCATGCAGTTGAGGCTGTTTATGTATTCCTTTGTTTTTGGGCTTTGCTCCGTTATGTCATTTGCCGTCAGTTCTTCTTTACCGTCTAGCTCACCTGCCATATCAATAAAGAGTTTTATCTCTTTAATGAATTCGGCGTTTTTCTTTAATACATCCTTTTTTGTTTCGATTGCAATTTCAAGTTCGTTTTGTACGGCATCCCTGTAAGCATTGAGCGTGCTGAAGTTGTGTATCGCATTGTAAATGGGAGAGTCAGTGTCCATGTCCAGCTTTTTGCCAAAAACAAGATGATTGAATACCTGTACGACTATCTGAGTCTGAAGATTGAGTTTTTGCGTAAAAAAATCATCAGGGCTTGCTATGCTGGTGTGTTTGATTATGGTATGTGCAAGAACGCTTTCCGCAAAATCCTGAATCATGCCCTTGTCGCAGTAGTGTGACAAAACGTCATCGTCAAAATTGTTAATCAGGAATTTAAGTGCGGCATCCTTGATGTTCCTGTTTCCGTCGCTGCTGTCCACGTTAAAGTCCGGCTTGATTCCGTAGCGGTTTGCACATTGACGAAGAATGGATGCGTTGTATGAATCAAGTGTCTGAATGTGTGCAAGAGAAAAATCACTTAGGGCCTGTCCTGCTTTTTTTCGGACATCGTTTGAAACGTCGGGACTGTCAGAAAGAATCTTTAGTGTCCTGTAAATCCTCTGGTACATCTCTGCGGCGGCTTTGTTTGTAAACGTGAGCGTAAGTATTTCCTGAACTTTTATTCCGCATGAAATTATGAGCCATGCAAATCGCTTTGCCAGTACTTCAGTTTTTCCAGAGCCTGCACCGGCTGCAATGACAGTATTATTTTCCGTAAAGCAGACTTTTTCCTGATGGTCATCAAGAGGTTTAGGCAATACGTTAAGATAGCTGAATTCATTTTTTCTGCTCATTTGACAAGCCCCGTTTTTGATGTAATGTTGCGCTGTGCAATTGAATAAGTGGTCCTGCATATTGACTTAAAGTCACATGTGATGCAGTCACGTTCAACACGCACGGCAAGACGGTCCTTGTTGTCATAGGAAATGTACGGTTCAGGGCCGTTCATGCATTTTTCAGAAAAAGCATTTGAGTATTCGGTGAATGCTTTTAGGGTAGGTTCAAAGGCTTCTTGTGTTGAATTGTCTTTGTCGCTGTTTTTGTAGCGGTCAATGACGGCTCTCTTTTGTTTTTGTTCTATTTTGATTGAATAAAAATATGCCGCATCAATCTGCTTTTCCTCTGACTGTGGGCGTACAAGACTGATGTACATCGGCATCTGAAAATCGTGCAGCAGGCCGTTTTCGTCCACATTGATTTCATCTGGATCTGGAATCGAACTGGAAGTAGATTTGTAATCTATGATTATCCAGCCCTCTGTCTCTGAATCATTCATCCTGGGTGACTTTAAAAGACAGTCAATTACGCCAAAGTATAAGTATGATTCGTCTTCCGAAGGGGTGATGCATTTGTTTTCAACTCCATAAACCGTACAGTTCCCTATTCCCGCAATATCCTTCCTTTCGCCTTTTGCATTAAGGCTGCCATATGGAATCAAAAGGATGCATAGAAAGTCATAGATGGAATCCGAAATCTGCCTTTGCTGGGCGTCCAAGAGTTTTTTTACAAGCGGGCTTTTTGAAAACCTGTTTATTGATTTTTCCGCTGCTTCATGAATCTGATTTCTGACCGCATCAGTTACATCCTTTCCTTCCATGACAAAAGAATTGTTCACTTGATTAAAATGGGGAAGGGTGGTTCCAAGATATTGCCTCATGAATTCTTTAAGGATGTCATGGTTAAGCTGTCCCATTTCATAGTTTTTAAGCAAATCAATTTCCAGAGAGTCAGCCTTGAGCCTTAACAGACGCGACAAAGTCCATCGCCTTGGACATGGAAAAAAATATTCAAGTTCGCCCCGTGCAGAAACTTTTGGCAGTGAATCATAAGGTGGTGTACTGTATTTTTCCAGATTGTTTTTTTCGTTTTCAATGAATGCAAGAACGTTTTTATCCCTCTTGTTTTCAGAAAGGAATTGGATTTGCTCTACATATTCCTGAATTCCGCTTTTAATCGAATAGTCCTTGTTTTGCATCAATGAGAATTCTGCCCTGCTGGTTAAGACGGTCCTGTTTGTTTTTCCTGAATGTTTTGATGCAATTTTTTTCCAGCGAATCAGGTTTTCTATTTCATTGCGCGGGAGTGTGCTTGTGTCAAACTTTTCCCTGCATCCGGAATAAATCCATTTTTTTTCGTTCAGAAGATAATCGCCTGCATCCATTTCTGTTGTTTTATCGCTTACAGACAGGCAGCTGTGTGGTATGGAAAAACCGTCAAAGGACTGTACCGCACTTGAAATGTGAATTAGCTCAGGAGCCTTCTTGTTTGGTGAAATGGTATAAAGGTATGCAAAGATTCTGGAAATCTGGTTTCCGTTTTTTGTGTTGATGAGGTTCAGCTTGGACCTCTTTGCTGCATTAAGGAAATCGAGCCTCTTGTATTGGATGTCGATTTGCTTTTGGCTTGCGTTTATGACAAATTGACATGCAAAACATGCCTCTGCAGAAAGCTTGTAGGGGAAAATCGAAATGCCCCTTTGGTCGGTTTGCGGGATGTATTTTTTCTGACCCAATTCCTTTACAAAAAAATCAAAGGGAGATGGAATTTCCATTTTGTTGGTAATGCAAAAGTCTTTTTCCAGATTGCGCATTTCCTGAAGGTGAACGATACAGCGGCTCAAAATCCTGTTTGAATCAGAAGTAAAATCGCTGTCGTTTATAAAATGCTCCTTGAACTGAAACCAAAACTGAAGGATTGCATCAAATCCTGCCGAGTTGTTTTCCCTGCGGTAGAAATTTGACACGCAGTTTTTAATTGCAGTGTAAAGGGCAATTTCCTGTTCATCCTTGTGTTCTTCTTCCGTAAGGCCCTGTAAAGCATGCATGCGCCTCTGTGCATGAAGAGACTTTATCCATGGATCAATCTTTTTTTTCTTTCCCTCGTCATCTTTATCTTCGTATGGGAACATGCAGTGAAGTTCATTGCCGTGTCGTATAAGTGATTCCCTTGTTTTTGTAAGGTCCACTTCAATTTTCTTTTGAATGGCTTTTCCGTCTTCGGTATAGTTTAACGTCAGGACTGTTTTGTCTTTCCACGGAATGGATTCGTCAAGCAGAAGGTTCCGTACGCTGTCATAGGAAAAATCTGTCTGATGGCAGTTTTGTATTGATTCAAAAATTCTTGCCGAACTGTTTTTGGTAAGCGGAATGCCTGCCCTGATTACAAAAGGCACGTCATATAATTCAAGCTCACGTTCAAGATAAGGACGGTATGTGTCCAAATCTGGAACACTCAATGCAATGTCGGTCCAGTCAAAGAGCTTTTGGTTGTGCACAAGATCGATTATCTGTAATATGGTTTGCCTGAGCTCTGAGCGCGAATCAGGATATTCATAGGCCTTTGGATCCTGTATGTCGGGATTCAGCATGCATACAGTGACATTGTTTGATTCTGCCAGTATCTCCTCGTAATCTTCAAAATCTTCAAGCAGTTCTGGAAACACTATGTAGAATTCAATGTCAGATTCTTCAAGCTTTACATCCTGAACCCAGGACGGCTCAAAAAGATTGTTCTTTTCAAGAAAGCTCTTGTATGATTCATAAAGAATCTTGTAATCCTTGTCCTCAAGATCCCAGGTTCCGTAATCATCCCTGTACATCTCCATGCGGGTGTTCCACAGATTTAATGAAGAAAGATTTTTGCTAAGGTAATCTGCAAATGCCCCTGCCGTGTCGGCAAATTCCGGTGCTATTATTTTCCTGAGTTTTGATGGGTCATCATTGCCTTTTTCTGCATTCTGGCGGATAAAATCCTGGATGAATAGTTTTCTAAGCAATGACGGAATGGCAGTCTGGCCTTCTTTTTTTGCACGTAAATATGTGCCCTTGAAATTGTCCCATGCCATAAAGCGTTCCATGGCGACGGCTTTTGTATTCCCGTTGATTACACACCAGTCTGCCCATGTCCTGCAGGCAATGTCCGTAGAAAAAATAAAGAATGCCTTGAGGTTATTGATGTTTCCCTCGAGGCATTCCTTAACAGAGTTTATGAAAACTGTTTTCATTCTAGAACAGGAATTCTAATCCGAAACTCAGTTTGTTCAAGTATGTTAAATCGTCCCAGACAAGTCCTGTATAACCTACTGTTGCACCCCAGTTCAATGTATTTGAATAGAACTCAAAGTTGCATCCTGCGCCTGCCACAAAATTGTCAGAGCAGATTCCAGCCTCACCAAAATAGTTGAAGCGGATGTTGTTGTTAAGGTTTACGAAAGAACCGATCTGTGCGGTAATAAGATAGAATCCAAAACCGTCTCCGCAGTAATCAAAGAAATCATCAGAGAAGTAATTCATTGAAGACCCGCCTGATGATGAGTCTGAGCCACCTCCAGAATAGCGGTTGAAATTGAACATGTCGCTCTGGAATAAACCGAATTCAAGGTTGACACCCAGGAAAAGGCGTGGGCATACAGTGAACTGAAGGTTGTATCCCAATGACAGGGCACCGTCTGATCCGTCTGGTGTTGAGTAGAAGTTGATGGTTCCAGGAAGACAATAGAGGAGGGCAGAAACTGATTTTTTGCCTTTTGGATCCTCTACAAGCTTGGCTGTTGTCCTTGTGTTCTCAACATTTGCATTAGGAGCAGTGTTGTTTTTTCTGTTTTCTACAGGAGCTTCCCTTTTTGGCTCTTGTTTCTGCTGTGGTTCAACGATGTTGTGCTTTGGACTGTTGTCCTTCTTGTCTGAGTCCGGTACGTTGATTACGATTGATATCGGTGGGAAAATATTTACTGTAGTGCCGGAATTGGCCTCAGTCTTTGGAGATTCAACTATCTGCGGGTTTGCGGCAACAGTCTTGTTTGGTGCTGCTGGTGTTTGTGCCGGGCTTGCTGTCCATTCAACCGGGCTTGCAGGACTGTAGTTCAAGTCAAACTGATCCCTGCAGTTGTATGTGTTGATGATCTTTTCGGTGATTATGTTCTTGAGCTGAACGCCGTTTACAGTTACAGTGTATGATGAAGGTTCAGAAGGATTCTTTGCCTTTACTGTGTATGTGACCTGTGCCTCGACAAAAAGAGGTTCTGTCTTGAACGATGTGTCAAAGATTTCTACTGAATCAAGGTACTTGCTGTATTCAACTGCCTTGGCATCATTTGTGTCACCTGAATATCTAGGTACGGCCGGAATCTGTTTGCCGGAGATGTCCGAATAGCTGAGGTTGCCTGCAAAAGTTGCAACAGGCTGTCCTGCCAGGTAAAGCACGACTGTATATGGCCATACATCCTTAGTTCCGTCATATTCACCGATGCTAAGCTTAAGGTTTTCGTCGGAGATTGATGACTGAGTGTAAGTGGATGACTCAAGTGTCCTGATTGCTGAGTTGATCTGAGAAAGCAGTGCCCTTTCTGTCTGTGCGTTTACAGAGTTTTTCTTGTGACTGTCAATCAGTTTCTCATATTTGTCCTTGATTCCCGCAATGTCGTTCTCAAGACGCTTTTGACCGCGTGAGTTCAATGTTACGCCATCGGATTCAAGTTCTGCCATCCTCTGTTCTTCCAGCATTCTGGCCTGAATCTCTGCCTCGCATTTGTCCTGCATTTCCTGGATGTAGCTGTCTTCCTCACCGTTAAGGCCTGAGGTTAGCTGCAGGTACTGCTGCTTTAGGCTTTCTATTCCGTTGATCAAATCCTGCGGGTTTGTGCGGTTCTTGTTTCTATTTGCTATGGAGCTTGCCTTTGTTTGGGTTTGATCCCGGAGTTCATTTAAAACCCTTGAGCTTGCCTGATTAAGGCTTCTCTGGGTAACTTGTACTGGCTCCACTTCCTGCTGAACCACCGGCTGTTCATCTTCAATCTGAAAAAGAGAATCCTCCTGAGCAAAAACAGGAGCTGATGCAATCATGAACAGTGCTGATACAAAAAGTATAGAAGTTTTCTTCATGTTATACCTCCATATTATAAATGATAGTGCAATTTGTTGTGAAATTCAAGTTATTTTCAAGAAATTTGAGAATAATGGGGAATTTCGGATGCAGAATTGTGAATGCGGAATGTTCCACTTGACACCATACAAAATACCAGTTAAAATTCATTTAAAGAGGATTACTACGAGCTTCATGCAAATGGCGCAAGGATAAGACGCGGTGATGACAAGGTATATTTTTACCCTAGACCATAAAAAAAATATCTCCTGCCAATTCTCTACACGAAAACATAAAAAAATCAAAAATTCCTCCCAATAATTGTTAAAAATGAAGGTCTGATACTATATATATAGTATAGGCATTTGCAATCAATGGCGGTCCTTGCCTCCAGAATTCGACTGTTCTGAGAAATCAGGATGGATTACGTAAGACTAGGAGGCTGTTATGAGTGAGTATGTAGGGAGCGGCACTGCTTTGCAGGGCAAAAACAGTCCAGTGGACTGTTTTTAGCGAGTCTCCGAGCAGCTAGGCTGCGAAGGCGTATTCTTGGATTTGCTGTTTACAGCGATTCAACTTTTCATTGACATTATTACGCGCCTTTCCACTAAAAAGAGGAAGAAACGTAAGAAAAGAAAATAGCCCGCCATAGTGTTACAGCACCGGCGGGCGTATAGCCAAGTTATCTTGGCACGCAAATATGGGGCAAGACGCTAGATTGCGAATGCCTTTGTTTAAATATAAATCAATGATGCATAAAAATCAAGTAGTTATTACAATTAATTCCTCACTTTTCAGTTTACGGTGATGCTTATTGTTTTGGTTTCGCTGCGGTTGCCCTGCCAGTCGGTTAGCCAGACCTTGGCCTTCCATTTTCCTTTTTCCTTTGGGTCCAGGGGGGTGCTGAAGACAAAGGTTTCCTGATACTGATAGTCGAATGTGGTGGTGACGGGGGCCTGGGCTTTTCCGTTGATTTCCATCTGGACGGTAAGGCTCTTTATGTCCCAGTCCGGGTCATTGATTTTTGTGTTAAGGACGGCGGGTTTGCCGGTTTTTATCGATTTGATGTTGGGGTTGGTGGCAGTCCCAAGTTCTTCCGCAAAAAAGAGTTCGACAATCTGGGGTGTGCGGCCTATTCCGGTGTAGTATTCCCCCATATCAGAAGATTTTGAAGAAGTGCTTTTGGCTGATTTTTGTGAAGTCATGCAGGATATGAACAAAACTGCGGGCAGGATGAGGAGTACGGCTTTTAGTGCATTCAATTTTGTCTTCGTCATATCCGCCTTAAATTACAGCAGATAAATGAAAAAAAATCAATAATGAAACATCTTGAAACATAAAAAAATCCCGCCACATCACAAGGACGGACGGGATTATGGTTAAGCTAATGTATTAGCTTATTTTGCCTTTTTTCCCTGCTTGCTGAAAGTCTTGATTCCTTCGATTACGAGGATGACTGCAAGGATTACCATTGCTACGGCAAAGACAAGCTGGAACCAGTCGCCCCATGGAGCACCTGCTGCAACTGCCTGAACCTTTGCGATGATTGTCTTTACAAGGAATGTAAGTGTTGCTGCGAGCATGAAGATTGTCGGGATGAAGAACATCTTGTTGTTCTTTCCGACTTCACCGAGCCATGCTGCAACTGCCATCAATGCGATACCTGCAAGGAGCTGGTTTGCTGCACCGAAGAGACCCCAGATCTGAGACAGTGAGAGTCCACCGAGGATACAGCCTACTACAACCATCAGAGTTGTACCGAAGAGAGGATGTGCAAGAAGCTTGCGGGCACCCTTTGCTTCCTTCCATGTCTTTTCGCTGTCCTTGAGGAAGAGCTCAGAGAACATGAAGCGGCTCAAGCGTGTACCTGTGTCAAGTGATGTAAGGGCGAATACAGAAACTGCAAGGGTAAGAAGGGCGCTGATTGTGTTGTATACAGTCGTTCCCTCTGCACCGAACATTGTTGCGATACCTGCACCGAAAGCGGCTGATGGAGAACCGAATCCACCGTCTGACCACTTGCTGTAAACCATACCGACGGCGATCAAAGAGATGATACCGAGGGCTGACTCGATGAGCATTGAACCGTAACCGATGGCCTTTGCGTTCTTTTCGTTGTCAAGCTGCTTTGAGGATGTTCCAGTAGAAATCAATGAGTGGAAGCCTGAACATGCGCCACATGCAACAGTGATGAAGAGTGTCGGGAACATTGAGCCGAGCTTAGCATTGTTGAAGGCAGGAACAGTGAATTTAGCGCTGCCTGTAAATGCAGAGATTACGATACCCACGATAGCAACCGCCATCATGCCGTAAAGGAGGAATGATGAGAGGTAGTCGCGTGGCTGAAGCATGATCCATACAGGAATCAAAGAAGCTACTGCGATGTATACACCGATGAGGATGATCCATGTTGTCCTTGTCATGGCAAGACCGAACTTAAGTCCCACGATGATGGAAACTACGATGCCTGCAATGCCGATGATGGTAGCCGGAAGAGTCTTTACTCCGCACTTGTTTGTGAGGATTCCGTAGATAACCGCAAGGATGATGAACAGAACTGAAATGAGTGCTGTTGTCTGGTTGTTGGTTGGGTTTGTTACAAATCCCATCTTAGCACCTTCAGCAGTAAAGAAAGTACCTGCAACAACGTTTACGAAAGATGCGATAACAAGGATCAAAACCAAAAGGGCAAAGATGATGAAGAGCTTTTTAGCTGTCTTGCCCATTGAAGACTTGATGATTTCGCCTACTGATTTACCGCCGTTTCTTACAGAAGCAAACAGTGAGCCGAAGTCCTGAAGTCCTCCGAAGAAGATACCTCCGATAACACACCACAGGAATACGGGAACCCATCCGAATGCGGCCGCCTGAATAGGACCGTTGATTGGACCGGCACCTGCAATTGATGAGAAGTGGTGTCCCATGAGAACCGCCGGTTTTGCGGCAACATAGTCAACTCCGTCCTTCATTTCTTTGGCCGGTGTTGTCCTTTTGGGGTCGATTCCCCACTGTTTTGCAAGCCATGAGCCATAGAAAACATAGCCCAGGAAAAGCAAAGCAATTGCAGCAAGAATAATAAGTAATGCTGTCATTTTTTTCTCCTCCATAGAGAACTTATTTTATGCAAAGACTTTCTTCAGGTCCTTTCCCATGCGGTTGCATGCGAATCTTCCCGTAGAACAGTCATATGCTATTAGCCTGTACTGACTCCATCCCCAAAATGAAAATCTATATGACTTGTAGTGCTTGAGCTTTTTTGCCGTCGTAAAGACAGATTCTTCAATTGAATCTGCAATGACGATAAGAATCACGTCTGAATTCCTGTGGTTGGAATTTGGCTGGACTCTTGAAATGCCGCGCTCCCATGCTATGGCATCCAGTTCAGAAAGCTTTTCCTGGGTGAGAGTGGATTCCTTTGCGAAAAAAACGAACTCGTTGGAGTCTATGTCAGCGACGTGGGCCGCCTTGACCAAAAGGTATTTTTCTGTGTGGGACTGGAAAACAGCTTCTGCGACAAAAGGAGGCTCAACATCATCAGTTTTGATGTTGTAATAGCCGCGGTAAGAATTCAAAACCTTTGTCAAAGCCTCATTGCTTTCCATAAATTCATTATAAAACCAACATGGAAAATCGTCAAGTATGGGGGAGGGATGTCATTGTCTGATTGTGCTTAGCTGCAAAAAATTACATTTTTTCGCCGTAGTAGATGCCAGCCCATTCCCAGCGGCCGTGGATGTCGGGGTCGGCGGGGAAGTTTACCCTGCGGAAGTAGAAGTACCATACGTTCAAATAGGAAGTCCATCCCCAGGTCTTGAGGTAGGCTTCGTTTGGCGTGGATGATTCGTCTATGGTAGAGGCGTAGTGGATTGTGTTTCCGATCATGTAGGAGTCCATGGTAAACTCATCCTGCGCATTGGCGGCTGTCTCGTCCTGCCTCCATGACATTGCAAAGAAGTTGACCTTGGATTTCAAGGTGTCCAGCGTATACGGGTCGTAGTCGTTTATGGCGACCTTTATGTCACGTATGAGCCTGTCCAGACTTGAATATGTCCAGTCCTTGCTTGAGTTGTTGAAGTTGATGAGCTGGCGTGCCATCATGTATGCGTTTGGAATGTCGGTGATCTGTATCGTGGCGGCGTCTTCCTGATCCAAAAAGAGCTGCAGGCATTTAAGGGCCTGTTTCCAGTCTCCTTCCTTCTCGTATTCAAGTGCCATGCGGACATATAGTTCTGTCGTGCTCACTTCGTTGGGGAAGCGTGCTATCAGCTGGTTGAAGTATTTTATGCGTGTTGCCGGGGTGTCACAGAGCTTTATCAGGTGCATCAGGCAGCGGTAATGGACGGATGTGCCATCAACAATAAGGTCCTCGTAATTAATGAGTATGCGCTCAAAATAATACTGTGCCATGGGATCAGCCTCATTCTCAAGATAGGCAAAGGCTGTCATCAGGAGCCAGTAGGCATTGTACTCATCATCAGGGTGGGCTTCCACCCAGTCGGTTAGAAAAATAATAAGGTTGTTATAGTCTTTTACGGCGAGCATGTTCTTTGAAAGCTGGTTTATGACGCCGAATCTTGTCTGTGACGGTAAGTCCTCGTTCTCCAGGATGTGCTTGTACTGGGCCTGTTCCTCCTGGAATTCCCTGGTGAATGCCCTTTCCTGAACGGGTCCTGTACTCTGTGAGCATGAGGCAAGCAGAAAAATGAATGCGGCTGAGGCAAATATATAAAAACTATGTAACTTATCTTTCATATTATTGATTGTAACAAAGGAAATAGATATTGGCAAGATGTCAAAAGTATTATATTCTATAGAGAGGAATTCAAGGTAAGGAAGCGGTCAAAAATGAGCGATGATTCATCAGAAAACAAGAAACTCAAGAAACTCAGGGAAATATCGGGGAAAACCATTGCGCTGGTGCTGGGAATTGTACTGGTAATAGTGGGAATCTTCCTGATGGCGACCCATTCCTTTGCTTCTGGCGAAACCATCACAACGAGGGTTATCGTCAACATCATTGTGGGTGCCTTGTTCCTGTTCCTTGGGCTGGGGCCTTTCTCCAACTGGCTGTTGATTCTGCTTGGCCTGTTTTTCCTTCAGATGGGGCTCTTGCACCTGCTTATCGACTTGCATGTCATTCCATATACCATGAGGCAGACTTGGCCTGTCATGGTAATTGCCGCAGGCATATCCCTTGTTCCTGCAGGCCTCTATAAGCTCAGGCGAATGAAGAGCATATATCTTTTTCCCGCAATCAGCCTTATAGTTCTGGGGATTTTCTTTTCCCTTTTTTCTTTCCACATACTTAAAGTTTCGCTGTCCACGTTCATACATCAGTGGTGGCCGCTGTTTTTCGTCATTATCGGGGTCATTCTTGTGGTATTGTATTTCATCCAGCAGATCAGGCGCAAGGATTTCCCGTACATGGATGATGATTCCCTTATGGAGGATGACTAGAATTGAATTTTAGGCGGCATGCTGTTGTTGCGATTGCAGCTGTTTTGGCATTCTTGTTTTCCTCATGTGCAAGTACACCTGATCCCAATAAGCCGCAGGATAATTCTCAGGAAACCTCATCTACAGGACACAAGTGGGGTGATGGAGCGTCAGATTCAGGTTCAGGCTCAAATGCTGGTTCTGGAAACGGTCAGTCTGTTGCTGGTTCTATCGGAGGTTCTTCTGGTTCAACAGGAACAGGGACCAGCCTTGGTGTAAGCATTTCATTTCCAAAGACTAAAGGGACATATTTTTATTCAATAGACAAAAAGGCATTGGACTATGCGGAAAACGGTTCTCCGTCATCATTCAAGCTTGCGATATCTGAACTCCATAAACCTGCCTCGGAGGAATATACGCCGGTAGAACAGGTTTTGCTTGAGATATGCGTGCGTGTAATGAAAATCGTGTGGCCCTCCGAGATAATGAACTATGACTACAGCCGTGTCACTCATTCAAATCCATATACACCCGCAATTGATTCTGCGGAAAAAGGCATATTTGACTCAAGCACGGGAAACTCAGATTTTTACACGCTTTTGCTTCCGACACTGCTTTTGGTAACAAGACCTGCAAAAAGCGATTATTATCCGGAATACGAGAAGGCCATTACCAAGGCCCTTGCCCTAAAACCGGACTCATGTCTTGCAAACTACATGATGGGGCTTTTGCTTGTCAGAAAGGAAGACTACAGGACTGCAATCACATATCTGAACAAGGCCTTGGCATCCGCTCCAAAAAACCGTGAGATTCTTTTTGCACTGGCACAGTCGTATCAGGGCATAGGCGAATACCAGAAGGCCCTGGATATGGGCGAGGAACTTCTTTCTGCTGTTGCACAGAACATTGACTATCTTGAGCTTTGCACACAGTCTGCCATTTCCCTGGGGCTTTACGACAAGGCAGAGGGATTTGTACTTAGGGTTCTTCAGTTTGAGCCTACCAACTCCAACTTTACTCTTGTGCGTGCTTCCATACTCATGGCAAAGGGCGATTACATAAAGGCATCTTCCCTGCTTGACTCTTATTCAAGGACTTCGTCAAACGACCGCTATTACCTGCTGCTTAGGGCTCAGCTTCAGAAAAACTGGAATAAAAACCTGTCCCTTGCATCCAATACAATGGCAAAGGCCCTGTCCCTCTATCCTGACGACAAGGATACCCTCCTGCTTTCCGCACAGATTGCATCGGAGTCCAATTCTTCCATTGCGGGAAAAACAGCGCTAGATCTTGCATCTAGGGTTCTGGCGATGGACGGACAGAATATGGAGGCAAAGGAAGTTTATGTAAAGGAGCTGAACAAGGCCCGCCGGTACAACGAGGCATATTCGATGAGCTCAGAAATGATTAAGGCAGAGGATGTTCCGCTTTCCGTTCTGTACAATCATGTTGACATCTGCCTTTCGCTTGGAAAAAACAATGAGGCATGGAACATTGCCGATGAACTTTATAAGAACGATAGCACTCTGGAAGAAAACATTCAGGTGTATATAAAAGTCCTTGTTGGTACGGGGCGGACAAGTCAGGCACTTTCCCTTATCAATTCACTGTTGCCGAATGCAAGCACACAGATGAAAAGTTTCCTCTATTACCAGAAGAGTCTTACCGAGGGAGCAAGTGATGCAGCACTGGAAGATCTCCGCTCAAGCTTGACCGCAAACCCAAGAAACCAGGATTCGCTCTATCGCCTTTACAGGATCTACTATGGCAGGAAGGACTGGAGGCGCGCGCAGTATTACCTCAAGCAGGTCATTGCATTAAATCCAAATGACTCCACATACCAGGCACAAAACGCAGAACTGGAAAACCTCCTGAGATAAACAGGCCTTTTTTTACAGGCCCCGGACCAGCATGCATGTCCCTTCTACAATCGCATCGTGTTCAACAGGTGCAATGCGTTCATAAAGGGTGTCGGGAGTGTCGCCTTCAAGCACAGGCACTTTTTTCTGTACAAGAATTTTTCCCGTATCGCAGCCTGAATCCGCAATGTGGACCGTACATCCGCTTTCCTTTTCTCCTGCTGCAATGACGGCCTCGTGAACCGCGTGACCCCACATTCCCACACCACCGAATTTTGGAAGCAGGGCAGGGTGAAGGTTTATGATGCGTCCCGAATATTCGTCGATTATTTTCCCACCAAGAACAGTAAGGAATCCGGCCTCTACAATCGCACAGATTTTGTATTCACGGCAAAGCTCAAGTATGGCATCGGAAACTGCAATCCTTTTTGTGTCACGGTCAGCAGTCTTTGCAATTTCCGCGCCAAGAACAGAATATGGACTCCGTATAAAAGCCGGAATGTCTGCCTGTTTTGCCCTCTCCAATGCGTATGCGTTTTTTGTGTTTGAGATGACGATTGCAACGTGATACGGACAGTCATCGTTTTCCTTTTCCCAGTCGATCAGGGCCTGAAGGTTTGTTCCGCCACCGCTTACTAAAACTGCAATATCCTTTTTCATTTTACGCTCCGATTATGCTGCAAGATTAATTTTGGTTAGAGATCGAAAGTGGTACGATGCCTGCTGGTGTAAATTCGCCATGCAATGCACCCCACAAGGCCGCAAACGAGAATGATGAGTATGAATAGCCGAACAGGATTGTGTCTGCCCATTCAAATCCATCCAGAACATAAACCGGTGACAGTATTGAAAAGATGATTACCCTTTTGTTCAGATACTGAAGTCTCCGTGCTATGTTTGCCGTATGCCAGTCGTATACCGTAACTATGATGGTGTCGTATCGTCGTGCAACGCTTTCGATTCCCTCTGCATTCCAGTCTGAATAATTGCTCTGGTCATCCGCAAGCTCGTAACTGTAGTGGAATGTGTCGGCGTTCGGGAAACGTTTTCTTCCCTCTTCATAAAGCGAAAGGAATGGGCCTGCTATAAGAACCCTGTCTTCGTCTGATGGTTTTAGGGGATAAGCACTTCCCTGCTTGTAAAGGGTAATTGAACGGCATGCCTGGTCCATGAAGAATTGCTGGCCTTCCTTGTCCGGTATGCTTTCGTAGATTGTGGCGGCATCTGGATAAAGCGGTGCTGCGTTTCCACCCTTGAAATAATTCAGCTTTGAAAGGATTACTCGATATGCCGCATCCTTTACCCTTGCCTTGAATTCGGGGACAGACTGCATGCGGTTAAGGTTTTCTGTCCACATTGCACTGCTGAGTCCTGCTGTTGAGGAACTGATTATGATGTCGTTGCCTGCCTCCAATGCCATGGTCACGGAGCGGGAGAAAGATCCTGCAAAATTTGTTGCACCGTTCATCTGCATGTCATCTGTTATGATGAGCCCCTCGTATCCAAGTTCATCACGAAGAACATCAGTAAGCATGTAGCGTGAAAGGGAAGCTGGTGTACCGTCTGTTTCAATCTGGGGGAAAGAAAGATGACCGCTCATTATTGCCGGAATACCCGACTGAATCAGATATTTAAATGGAACAAGCTCCCTGTTCATGAGGGTGTCCTTTGATATGTTTATCTGAGGGAGCCTGCCATGACTGTCCAGACTTGTGTCTCCGTGTCCGGGAAAATGTTTTGCCGTGGGGATTACTCCTGCTGCGATGGAACCCCTTGAAAATGCTTCTCCAAGTATTCCAGCATTCTTTGGATTTGATCCGAACGAACGTGGGCCGATTACGGTTGAGTCAAGATCCGTGTACAAGTCTACGGTTGGTGCAAAGTTCATGTTGATGCCAAGGGCCTTTATCTCACGGTTCAGGTAATAGCCTGAATAATATGCGTCGATCGGATAACCAGATGCACCGATTGCCATGTTGCCAGGAGTTTCTGTTGTTTCTCCCTTTACGTGCCTTATCCATCCGCCTTCCTGGTCTGTGGCTACAAACAGTGGAATCTTGAACCTGCATGTCTGTGCTTCTTCCTGAAGCAGCTTTATTGATTTTGCAACCTGCTGTATGTTGTTTGTGTTCCAGCCGAAAACCTTGACGCTGCCAAGACTCCTTTGTGTTACCCATGCATTAAGAAGAGGACTCGGTTCAGCTCCAGCCCATCCGAACATCAGTGTCTGTGCCAAAAGCTCGCTGTCGTCCATGCGGTCAACTATAGCCTGTGCAAGAACGTCATTTTCGTAATTGCTCCAGAATGTTATGTTTGCCGGAAGTGCATCTGCCGCAGCCTGTCTTGATACTGACAAAGAACTGCCCTGACAGAAGAGCCCGGCACTTATTGCAAGCGGAATTGAAATGTAAGCAAGTAATCTTTTTATTTTCATTTATTTGTATTCCTCGTTTCGTAATAGCCGAATGTAGTTTAGGGCAGAGTTAGCCGCAATGGCTCCATCGGAACATGCCGTGACAATCTGCCTGAATGTTTTAGAACGGACATCACCAGCCGCATATAATCCTGGAATGGATGTTTCCATGTCTTCTCCAGTTATGATGTATCCCGCTTCATCTGTCTTGAGGTTTGAGAAAAGTGAGACCTGCGGAATCATGCCTACAAAAATAAAAACAGCCGAGGTTTGCAATGTGGATTTTTCCCCGGTGACAGTATCCGTCAATTCAACTGAGGAAACCTTTGTGTCTCCCATAATCTGAGTTACTGAAGAATTGAATTTTACGGAAATCTTTGGGTTGGAAAGAACCCTCTGGGCAACAGCCTTTTGGGCCCTGAACTGACTTTTCCTGTGGACCACGGTTACATGACTGCACAGGGTTGAAAGATAAGATGCCTCATCACATGCAGAATCTCCGCCGCCTACGACAACAACTTCCTTGTTCCTGAAAAAAGGACCGTCGCAAGTGGCACAGTAGGATACACCGCGTCCGCTGAATTCTTTTTCACCTGCGACACCAAGACTCCTGTGTTCCGCACCTGTGGCAACTATCAATGCAAGGGAAGTGTATTCCGTGCTGTTTGTCTTAACCGCAAAATGACCGTCAATTTTATCTATTGAGCTGACAATGGCCTGCTTGATTATCGCGCCAAAAGATTCAGCCTGATTTTTCATTGTGGAAATCCACTGGTGGCCCTGAACTGGGGGGAACACACCGGGGTAATTTTCAAGATTGAATATGTTTGCAACCTGACCGCCTCCAAGACCTTGGTCCAGGATAAGTGTCCTTAAATTTGCCCTTGCTGAATACTGGGCAGCTGCCAGACCCGCAGGACCAGCACCGATTACAATCAATTCGTATTCATTTGTTTCTGAATTTTCCATAACGAGATTATAAACTATATGCCTAAAAGTTTAAAGATGTAACAAAGGAAACCCTGTACGGTTTGCTTGATTTGTCCCTGGGGTAATAAATGAACCTTACGCCAATATCCTGGACCATGGATGCAGAGGCAAAAATACCGGTGTTTATCGCTCCCGATATTGTAGCTGTAAAACTCAGGTAATCCTTGTAGCTTAACTGGGCGCCATTGATTGAATCATATAAGTTGAACAGGGATACATTTGAATTTCTGTCATCAAGATGAAATGCATATTCTCCCCTCAAGGTAATGCGGTTAAAATATAGCGGAAAAAAAGTAAGGCCCTTTTGAATTTCCGCAGAGAATAAAACGGAATTAAAGGATGCTGCAAGTAAAGTTGAATTTGAAGGGGCAAAAAATGCTGTCGCTTTTAACGGAAGGTTGTAACTCAGAGTGTTTGAGCATTCAAGTGGAAGAAGCCTTGGAATTGAGACGCTAAGTACCGGGTAAAGGCTCTGTTCAAAATTTCCCTTGACAAAGCCTTCTTTTTCGTCTATGTAATTGCTTGAGTATATGTTGTAGTTCAGCTGGGCACTGAATCCACCCGTGTTGTAGATGCCTGTTCCCATTTGTTTTACGTTGGACAGCATGAGTACGAAATTGTTTTTGAACGAAAGGTAAAATGCAGGATCAATGTTGTCTGATGAATGATCAATGTTTCCAAATGCATTTATGAATAGTCCGTTTTTGTTTGTTTCCTGATGCCCAAGAAAAAGCAGGGATTTGTCCTGTGCCAAGATGTAAAATTGATTGCCAAGATAAAATTTTGCGTTGACTGTGGTGCTTGCCGTAGCCTGCATGAATCCGTCTTTATTGAATAATACTGAAGGAATAATCTGGTAGTTGAATGCCGTGCTGTTTCCGCCTCCTCTGATCAGGGTCATGAATCCGCCTTTTTTGTTGCCCCATGGAGTAATGCCGCCACCAAAAGCAAAATGGTTTCCATCCCATGGGTTTGAGCTTATCCAAGTAAGTCCGAGAAATACTATCTCGTCTGTGTCTCCTGTCTGCTTGTATTCCTGAATGAGCGTGAAGGGTGCTGTTATGCCTTTTCCATAAAGAATTGTATTCCATTTTTTCGCATCAGAAAGAATCTCGTCCGCATTGGAAAGGCTTTGTTCCCTGTCTGCTTCCTGTCCCATGTGCCGGCTGACTTTAACGGAAGTTTGCATGAAGTCCGCTTTGTCCTGATCCTGCATGAACAGTCTTGTTCTGTCAACGAAATTTCCGGAATAAAAATACTTGCCGTTGAATGAAACAGGATTATAGATGCCGCCGGAGATATCAGTTCCGCTGAGCTCAAGAATTGCACTGTCCCCAGCAACGGTAAGACGGCCAAGACGTGGAAGGGTATCCATCCTTGCCCATGAGAACACCAGGGTGGAATCATCATTTGCAGACAATCCCTGCACAAAAAGATTGTTTCCCGACAAATCGATTTCCTGATAGTTCATGTCGGAATCAAAAATCCTTATTTGAGATTTGCCGTCTTTCTTGAATATGCAGGCCATGCGTCCATGTCCAAAATCCACCGGAGAATAAATGTAGTCGCCTCTGGGAAAATCATAGATGGAATATTCCTCCAAGCCTTTTATCTTCGTTGACTTTGTGTTTCCCTTTTCAATGATCCTGTATTTTACAAGGCTTTCACTTTGTCCGTGGTTTTTTATTGCACAGAGGAATGAGCCTTCCTCCGTCTGCATGATAAATGGATTCTTTAAAGACCTGTCTTTTACTGTGGCATGACTTTTGTTCTCCGTGTCATAAACCATTATGTGATAGTCAGCCTCTGCCGCGTTTGGGGTGTAATATGATACTGCCAGATAACGTCCGTCCGTGGAAAGTGATATTGATTCAATGTAAAACATGCTAAGGAATTTTTTTGCCTTTTTCATGTTTCCATTTTCATCTTTTTCGCTCATCCATACAGTTGATGTCTTTTGTTCAAGCCATGCAATTTTATTTTTACCCGCAGTGATTGAAGAGTAAAGGAAACCGTTGGCGCTTGTTCCCGGTACAGCCTGAACATAATCTGCACCTTCAAGTTGAAGGATATTTTCCGGAACAAAAAGTGATTCCTGGAATTCCTTCCATGCAGTGCTGATGCTTTGTCCGTATATCTTCCTGAATACCAGCTGATATGTCACTGCCTCGTTATTGATTCCTGCATGCCAGAATTCGGCGTATTTTTCCATGCCGTATTTATCCTGCAGCCATTTGGTAAACGGGCCTCCAAAGGTATACGACATGTTGCCGTTCGGATAAATGTCCCTGGAACCCATAATGTCTGCATGAGACGGAAATGTTCCCTGGATTTTTGCCTGCCTTACAGTGTGCATGTAATAGGGATTGTTTAAGCGGCCGTATCCACCCTTGCTTTCCGCTGCAACCGATGCACCTTCCTTTATCGCTGTGGTCATGTTCAGATAGTCACCGACTATGGCAACATCCCCGAATACTTTTGCCATGAAAGTCCAGAACGGATTCTTCATGTTTATGGTTAGTGCGTGTGTCATCTCGTGCTTGAACGTGTCACAAATTGTTGACTCAAAGACATTCAGGCTCTCTTGTGGGGTGGTGTCGTAAAGGATGATGTGGTTGTATGTGAATGTTGAAAAATAAGCGTTGTACGTTTCCGGAGCCCCTGTAATGGTTACAGGCATTCTGAGGGTTGGAGTCATTCCGTAGTCGGCACATAACTCACGGTAGATGTCGTCGGCATGCAGGTAGAGCTCGGCGGCACTTTCCTTTGAGCTTTCAGGATAGATTATGTCAAAAAATTCAGTCTTGATGCACTTAAGGTCTTTTTCCCCTGTCATGAGGCCGTCATGGGACTGTGCGTTTGTGATTGCAAGAAAGCATGTCAGTAAAAGGGTAATGCATCTCTTAATCATGTTTTTCCAAGCCATCTTTTCTCCCGCCGTGTACAAAAAAAGCCGACCACAAAATGTAGCCGGCAAATATATGTGCAAAACCGTCACCGGTAATGCTTCAGGTTGCTGCTTGGCAATACAACCTGTTAAGGAGCAGCGGCCCGTTAAAAAGCTGCATGCCCCTGATTTAAAAAACAAAAAGGGCTGCCAAGTATTCCTAAAACAGCCCCTCTAAGGCGTCTGGCGGAATCGAACCGCCGCATGAAGGTTTTGCAGACCTGTCCCTTACCGCTTGGGTAAGACGCCAAATAATGTAAAAATAATATCAAAAACCCACGCCTGTGTCAAGTATGATGTCTTTTACTGCTGTGTGGTCTGTGCCGCCTGTTTTTCTGCCCTGATTCTTGCAGCTTCCTCTTCCGGTATTTTTGCCAGATCAATGGCCGCAAGCTTCTTGAATTTGCCTGGGAGAACACCAGGTGCCACACTGTCATATATCAGAAGAATCTGATCCAAACGTGGAACAGCGTCATCGTAATTCTTATTCTTGATGTCAAGATGGGCAAGCTCGAAATTTGCCTCGATGTAAATGTCCGCTTCGTTTCCGTGCTTTTCCAAAAGCTGCTCATAGTAATAGCGTGCAAGCTTTGTGTTTCCCTGGTCAGTTGCGTTTTGTGCAAGCTGAATTAGCTGGTGTGCGTCATCAGGAACTGTTTCCGGAATTGAAGTACATGATACTGCCATGAAAGCTGACAGGACAAATACGGATACGAATGTGAGTTTAACTAATCTTTTTCCAATAAATCTTGAATCTTTCATTTTTCTAGTGTACCATTTTTTCATAAATTGATACATACCCTTCCTTAAAATTTTTGCTCTTATAGCTAAAACAATCAGATTGAACTCAGGTTACGCGTGAATCAGTTTTTCTGGTAAACCCTTACGTAATCTATGTCCATCTCCGCCTTTTCCAGGTCTTTTGCAACACCTTCCTGACCGCCCCAGCTTCCGCCTATAGCTACGTTCAGAATCATGTAGAAATTGTGGTCAAACGGCCATTCCTCGGAATCATCGCTCAATTTGTCGAACTTGAAGAAAGGCTTTCCGTCAACAAACCACTGTATGTATTCTTCGGTCCATTCAATTGCGTAGACATGATATTTTGTCGTGGTATTTTTGATTATGTCGTTGTTGTTCTTCTGGGTGTTTTTCTTGTGGTTGTAGGCTCCAGTGTGCGCAGTTGTGTGAATCCTGTCCGGATCAAAGCCCACAGATTCCATGATGTCTATTTCTCCTGAGCGTGGCCATCCGCCATGCTTGTCAAATTCCGGCATCATCCAAATTGCAGGCCATGTTCCCACTCCTGTTGGCAGCTTTGCCTTTATCTCGAAATATCCGTATGTCCATGAATGCTTGTACTGGGTCTTAAGCCTTGCGCTTGTCCATTTGCTTCCTTCCTTGAGGGCCACAATGGCAAGATGACCGTCCTTTATGTAAGAATTATCCCTTGAGTCAGTGTATTTCTGCAGCTCTCCATTTCCCCAGCCACCGCCGCCAAGTGAATAATCCCAGTCTTCCTTGTTGGGGGCTCCGTCCACATCAAATTCATCTGACCACACAAGTGAATATCCTTCGGGGACAAATGCGCCATCCTTTTCCTTGCATGAACAGACCAAAAGCATGACGAGAGAAAGACATGCAAATGCGGAAATTTTCAAAATCTTCATAATACCACCTCAAAAAAAATATCCCATAAAAATGAATTGATGTCAATCTGTCATTATTCTTGAAGTAATCTTTAATTTTATGGTATAATGAAATTATGAACATTGTAATTGTTGGTGCCGGCTTTACGGGTGTACAGCTGGCAAAAAGGCTTATAGAAGAAAAGAATATCGTAACCATTCTGGAGAACGATGAGGATACCGTGCGCCATGCAAGGAACATGCTGGACTGTACTGTAATTCAGGCAGACGGTAACAACCTGAACAATCTTGAGGATGCGGGAATTCAAAATGCGGATGCATTGGTTGCCGTAACTGAAAACGATGAGATAAACATGATTACCTGTTCCCTTGTGGATGCGGTTTATCCCAATGTGCTCAAGATTGCGCGCGTGCGGAATTATGCCTATTACGTGAATACAAATGAGGCCGCCAAACATCATGCCGAAACTTTTGCAAACAACCACAGGCCTCTGTATGGAATAGACTACATGATCCATCCGGACGTAGAGGCTGCAGAAGCAATAGTTACCGCAGTTGAACATGGAGTTTCCGATGTAGTTCCACTTGGTGACGGAGAATATGAGCTTTCAACCGTTCAGATAGCACCAGGCAGCCAGATGGACGGAATTGTAATCAAGAACATCCGTACCCTGACCGAATGCAAGCTTATTGTTGTTTTTGTTGATAAAGACAAGGGTGGGGCATCGCTTCCTGCTGGTGACACCGTACTTCACGCGGGGGATTCAATCGGAGTTCTTGCACACCGCGACAATATGAATACACTCCTTGAACTTTGTGGTTCCGGTAAAAAGAACATCAAGAAAGTCGTAATGGTTGGCGCAGGCAAAATCGGAACGCTTGTTGCAGAGCGTCTTGTTCAGCACAGGCAGACAACAGTTTTGAGGAAGCTTTTTGGTGGAAAAAAGAACCAGAAGAGTGTAACCCAGGATTTTGTTATTGTAGACAAGGACAACGAGCTTTGTGATGCTGCCATCGAAAAATTCCCTGATGCAAAGGTTTTCTGTGCGGACATTACCGACGAAAGCTTCATTGAGGAAGAAGGCCTTGACAAATTCAACCTTGCAATCTGCGTAACCCACAACCACGAGATGAATATGGTTGTTGCCGCATACTTTGAGTCAATTGGCGTAAAGAATACAATCGCCCTCATAACGAATTCTACATTCACGGATATTGCCCAGAGGCTTGGTGTTGATGTTACCGTTCCAATACGTGATACCGTTGTAGACAGCATCATGAGCCATCTGCGCGGAAAGAACGTAACCGATGTTCATACCCTGTCTTCCGGTGAGTTTGAGATTGTTGAATGTGACATTCCTTCTAAAAGCAAGTATCTTGGAAAATCCCTAAAGGAAGTTGCACGTCCGGGAGAATTCCTCATGCTCCTGATAAAAAAGCCGGGTAGCACAGGATATCAGCTTCCAAACGGTGATACTGTCTTTAATGTCGGTGACCATCTTGTCTTGATAGAAAAAATCGGTGACAAAAAAATAGTGGAGAACTTCAGTGGAAAAGAATAAGGCGTCCGTCGTTTTTACGGTGTTTCGTATTACATTTTTGATTCTTGCGATTGTAGGTCTTGCATTTTTGTTTCCGATAGTTTCAGCTGTGGTCCATGGAGAGACAAAGGTATTGCCCGCGTTTGTGATTCCAATGATTGTAAGTTTTGTCCTTGGCGGAATCTTCTTTTTTGCAGGAAAGGGTAAGAGGTCCGTTCTTTCCACACGTGCCTCATTTGTTGTCGTTGCCCTTGCATGGGTTTCCGTGAGTTTGTTTGGTGCCCTTCCGATGTGGTTCAGCCGTGCGATTCCAAGCTTTACCGACGCATTTTTTGAAAGTGCATCAGGATTTTCCACAACGGGTGCGACCATCCTTAGTGAAATTGAACAGATACCATATACCTACAGCATAAACCTGTGGAGATGTACTACCCACTGGCTTGGCGGTATGGGAATTGTGGCCTTGACTGTGGCTCTCCTTCCGATTCTTGGGGTCGGTGGATTCCAGCTGATCAAGGCGGAAACTACAGGACCTGAAAAGGGAAAGCTTACTGCAAAGATTACGGATACCGCAAAATGGCTTTGGTTCATGTACCTGGGATTTACCGTGCTTGAATTCGTTTTGCTTAAGGTTGCGGGAATGTCCCTGTATGATGCATTGTGTCATGCCCTTGCAACTTTGGGAACTGGAGGTTTTTCCACCAGGAACGCAAGCATCGGTGGATACAATTCCGTTGCTATTGATGTGATCATCACCGTGTTCATGTTCCTTGCGGGAATAAACTTTTCGCTCTATTATTCACTTATAAAAAGAAACTTTACGGACATAAAGGACAATTCGGAATTAAAGGCCTACATCGGAATCTGCTTTACTGCCATGATTTTGATAACACTGTTTGAGATGGGCAAATACGGCGGGTTCTTCCAGTCGCTAAGGTATTCTTCATTCCAGACAATGTCGATTACTTCTACAACAGGTTTTGCAACTGATGACTTTACCACATGGTCAACTGCAAGCCAGGTCATAATACTTATGCTGTTCTTTATCGGTGGTAGTGCAGGATCAACTTCCGGAGGCGTAAAGGTCATACGCTGGGTTGTTTTGTATAAGATTGCCAAAAACGAAATCCTCCGCATGCTCCATCCTCATGGGGTATTCACTTTGCGGCTCAACAAACAGCCTGTCAAAAAGGATTTGGGTTATACCGTCGTTTCGTTCTTCTTTGTCTATCTGTGCCTGATTTTCATCACAACCTTTGTCGGTTGCCTTGGAAAAATGGATGTATTCACTTCGTTTACGGGTGCACTCAGCATGATTGGAAACATCGGTCCTGGATTTGGAATGCTTGGTCCTGCATGCAATTACGGATGGCTACCTGCAGGGGTAAAATGGTGGTACAGCTTCATCATGCTGACAGGCCGTCTTGAATTCTATACGATGATAATCTTCTTTACTCCGTCGTTCTGGAAAAAGTAGTGGAATCTTCAAGATTTGCCGTCAAGAATTGAATGCAAGCCGTAGATGTCCTCAACCCCATCCACAAGTATGCCTCCCATTCCCATAGTGAGGGGCATGTCCAAATCAATGTCATATCTGTCTCCGATGGAAAGACATTCTTCTGCACTGCACTGTCCGTGTTCAACAGCAAGTTCAAGAATCGCCTTGTCGGGTTTTGACTTCCAGCATGAATCAAGGCCGATTATGTCTGTAAGCAGGTCTTCAACTCCAATTGTCTTTAGTGTTTTTTGTGCGGCAAAAATTGAATTGTTCGTTACGCAGATCAGATGATATTTTTCTTTAAGGGCTTCAAGCTCAACCCTAAGTTTTGGATCGGGAGAAAGATAGCGTGACGGCTCAAGAAGCATGCTCCTCCATTCAACACTGGTTTTAACCGGAATGCCCAGATGGACAAAGGTGTTTCCAAGGCTGATTTTTTTCCCGTCATGTTCTGCCGCCCATTTCTTCCTGAAATTCCTGATTTTTTCTCGGGCTGCATCCTCGCTTATTCCGCTGATGTGGGCATAATGCCTTACCTGAATGTCCACCTGCTCCAGAACCCATGCATTGTTCGTGTAAAGGGTTCCGTCAATGTCAAAGAGGATTGTTTTAAGGTTTTGAGGAATGCGGTAGATTTTCATTCAATTTACCCGGATCTTTACAGGCATGCGGCTATTTTGTTAACGATGGAAGCCCGCACCTGGTCGGCAATCTGCTGTGTGTTCAAATCCTTGTAATCGTCATAATTCAACGGTTCCAGAAAATGAATCTGGGTTTCCACTGTCCTTAGCGAATTCAATGTGAACGGTTTCCATGAGTCTATGAGTGCAACAGGAACAATGGGGCTTTTTGCCTTGATTGCACACTTGAATGCACCCGGCTTGAATTCCTGAACATTGTTGCGGTTGTTCTTGTATCCGCCCTCAGGGAAGATGATGTAGCGCCTTCCGTTCTTTACTTCACGCCAGATTTTGTTCATGCCTTCAATCTGGTTCCTCATTGAACTTCCGTCAAGCCTTACGCCGTCCAGAACCCTGACCGTCTGATCAACAAGCAGCAGCTTAGACCTTTTTGCGTCAACGACAATGGACAGAGGTTTTTCGTGGGCATCCATGATTCCGATTGCGTCGTATTTTCCCTGATGGTTTGGGAACATGATGTATCCGCCTTCTTTTGGAAGGTTTTCAAGCCCGAATACGTGGGTTTTGATGTGTGCGTTTTTCTTTAGCTTTGCGGCGAAATATCTGATGAAGTCATACCTGTCCTGTTCGCTGTACTCATCCTGATGCGCCATTATATAATTTGTCTTCCATACCAGCGTGAGGATGGAAGGTATAGAAATAAGAAATGTAACTATGAACCTTAACATAAATTATCCTACCTCTATATTTTAAACAAATTTCAATAAAAAATCAATCTTAAAGGCTTGAAAGCTTTTTGTTTACAAGCTCTGAAGCCATCTTTGGGTTAGCCTTGCCCTTGGATTCCTTCATTACCTGACCCGTAAGCCAGCCGATAACGTTTGTCTTTCCGCTCTTGAAGTCCTCGATTGCCTTGGGGTTGGCTTCTATAACCTTGTCCACTATCGCTTCGATGGCACTGTTGTCGCTTACAACTTCCAGACCCTTTTCCTTTATGATTTCGGACGGCATCTTGTTTGTCTCAAGCATTTCGGCAAAAACTGTCTTTCCCTGTGCGCCGGAGATTTTACCTTCCGCGATGATGTTTACAAGTTCGGTGATGTGTGCGGGAGTTATCTTTACGTCGTCAATCGTTTCGTTCTTTTCGTTCAAAACGGCAAGGAGTTCTGCAAGAATCCAGTTGGCAACCTTCTTAACGTCCTTGGCACCCTTTGCGGCATCCTCAAACCAAAGTGAAAGCTCGCGTGTGGAAGTAAGGGTTTCCACGTCAAAGTCAGATAGTCCGTATTCCTTCTTGAACCTGTTCCTCTTTGCCTCTGGAAGTTCACCAACCCTTGAGCCTGCACGGTTAACAAGTTCATCGCTGACTGAGAACGGCTTGATGTCCGGCTCAACTACAAAGCGGTAGTCAACAAATGAGTTTTTGGTACGCTGAACAACTGTCTGCTGCTTGGCTTCGTCCCAACCCATGGTTACCTTGAATCCCGGATTGAATTCCTGCCTGTCGTTGATGAATTCTTCAAGCTGCCTTTTGGCCTCGTATGTACATGCGTCACGGATGACACGGAATGAGTTCAGGTTTTTGATTTCGCTGATAGGAGTGTGGTAGAGCTTTCCGTCTTCCCACACATTCAGGTTGATGTTGGCGTCACACCTCATGTTTCCTTCTTCCAGGTTGCCATTGGTCACCTTTACGTAGCGGAGGATTTCCTGTACGGTTTCCATAAAGAGGGCGGCTTCCTCCGGGCTTGTCATGTCCGGCTTGGTTACGATTTCTATAAGCGGTGTTCCCGAGCGGTTGTAGTCGATGTAAGAGTGCTGTCCGGGAAGGTGGAGAGATTTTCCTACGTCCTCTTCAAGATGGATGCGTTCAACCCTGACGCGGCGGTATTTTCCGTTGTCGATGATGCAGTCGTCTCCGATAAAGTTCTTTGTCCTGCATTTTTCACCGCCAACCTGCTGATCCTTGGGAAGCTTTGACATGGGAAGGTCCACATGGCCGTCCGTACACAAAGGGATGTCGTACTGGGTAATCTGATAGCCCTTGGTCAAGTCCGGATAAAAGTAGTGCTTGCGGTCGAATTTGGTAAAGCGTGCGATGTTGCAGTTGAGTGCCTGTCCGGCAACCGCTCCCAGCTCAACATATCCCTTGCTTATGCGGGGCATTGCACCTGGCAGTCCAAGGCATACAGGACATACGCGGGTGTTGGGCATTCCACCATAACGATTTTCGCATGCACAGAATGCCTTTGTCTTTGTCAGAAGCTGAGTGTGAATCTCACATCCGATTACGATTTCCCATTTATCAATTGCCATTTAAGGAGACCTCCATGGAGTCCATTTGTAAACAATAATGGAAGATTATAGCAAAAATCCAAACATTTTACAATTGGTCAAAGACAATTAAGAATTAAGAATTATGAATTATGAATTATGAATTATGAATTAAAAAATTACATTCCCTTGAAACATAGGTCAACTTCAAATGAGCCGAATTTTGTGTAGAAGGGGACGGCTATTATCTTTGTTGAGCGGGGCCATGGTATTTCGTGGTCTTCTCCATAGCGGATGTCTGGGGAAGAAACGAATATGTTCTTTTTGATTGAGGAAACCGCATTTCCTGTGATGATGTTGGTAAACTCGGTAACAAGATCCTTCATCATCGCTTCCTGTTCACTTGGGGATTCCAGCGTTATTCCTGAAAGCTCCAGCATCTTGTTGGCAAGAATCTTGTGCAGTCGGAAAGCCACTATGCCCGTTTCCTCTCCGTTTACAGCCACCAATCCCGAAATCTCCCATGAATTGTTTCCTATGGGATTTAGCAGGTAGGGCTGCTTGTGCTGAGACTCCAGGTTAAACATAGTTACAAAGGCTTCCTGACATGAAGAAAGGAAGGGATTGAGAAACGAAGCTTCCATAATTACAGTATACGACAGTTTTGGAGAGAAATCAAAGAAAATATTCAAAAAAACTCCAAAACCTTTAATTTTTTGGAGATGCCCATTCTTTTGTCCTATTTTTCCGCTACTGGACTGCCGCAACCAGGGTGGTCATTTTCCCAGGCCTGTGCTATGGAAAGGATTTTTGCCTCGCTGAACATTGGACCGGCAAACTGAACGCCAACAGGCATGCTGTCGCTGTCTCCACGTGCCGCCGCAGCCGCAAATTCTCCGTCAAATCCCTTGGTAATGCCTGCCTCAACGCCTTTTCCCGCAGTGTGTCCGCATGGAACTGAAATTGAAGGAATACGTGCCAGGTTCACGAATACGGTAAAGAGGTCGCTCAGGTACATTTCAAGAGGATCGTCCACCTTTTCTCCCAGCTTGAACGATGGGGTGGGGCATGTGGGGCAGAGTATCAGGTCGTAGCTTTCAAAGAGCTTTGCAACGTCCCTCTGGATTCTTGCGCGTACTGACATTCCCTTTTTGTATGTGTCGCCGGAGAACTGCTCGCTTAAGACATAGTTTCCGATGATGATTCTTCGCTTTACCTCAGGACCAAATCCCGCTGAACGTGTGTCCACATAAAGCTGGTCGTATCCTTCTCCGTTGTCAATCCTCTGGCCGTAGCGAATTCCGTCAAAACGGCTCAGGTTGGATGCGGCCTCGGAAAGGGCGATTACATAATATGATGCGATGGATGCCTCAAGAACCGGTAAGTCCACCACGTCAATTTTTGCTCCCTTGGCTTCAAACCATGCTCGTGTATCGGCAAATACCTTTCCCACGTCAGGATCAAGACCCTTGCTTTCAAGGAACTGCTTTGGAATTGCGACCTTGAGTTTTGCAAAATCAGAGTCACTCATGGCCTCAAGTTTCTTTAGTTTCTGTGATTCAGGAAGGTCTGCCGAAGTGTCGTCGTACATGTCCACACCGCTCATCAGGGAAAGCGGAAGTGCGATATCCTCTGGAGTGTGGCCCAAAATGCCAACCTGATCCAGGGATGAACCGTAGGCTACAACTCCCCAGCGGCTCAATACACCGTATGTCGGTTTAAGTCCGTAGATGCCGCAGTAGGATGCCGGAAGCCTTACAGAACCACCTGTTTCTGTTCCAAGGCCAAAGAGTGCCTGGTTTGCCGCAACCGCAGCCGTAGAACCACCGGAAGAACCTCCTGAAACGTATACACGGTTGATCGGGTTTCTTGTAGGTCCGTAGCTTGAATATTCAGTTGAAGAGCCCATTGCAAATTCATCCTGGTTGCAGCGTCCGAGTGGAATTGCACCAGCATTCATGAGCCTGTTGATTACAGTTGCGTTGTACGGGGCCACATATCCTGCAAGTATCTTGGAAGAGCATGTAAGCCTTTTTCCGCGTACTGAAATATTGTCCTTGTTTGCAAAAGGAAGTCCAAGCAGTGGTTTTTCTGCAAAAAGTTCGTCGAGTTTTCCTGCGTTTCTTGCTTCCTGAATTTCCTTGTCGGCGGCCTTTGCAAGTTCCAGCGCGTCGTCATACATTTCTATGAATGCGTTGAGTGGAAGTGATGATTTTTTATCTGATTCAAATGTATTGATTGAATCCTGAACAAGCTTTTCGCTCGTAACAGTACCTGCCTTTAAGGCTGCAACAGCTTCTTTTATGGTCTGCATCACGCACCCTCCCCAAGTACTTTGGGAACCTGGAAATATCCGTCAAGGAAGTGTCCCTCATTTATTTTCTTTACGTCGTGCATTTCAAGGCCTGGAACAACCTCGTCCTCGCGAAGTGCGTCTGCCTTTGTGGTGGGGTAGGCGTCATAAGGATTTTCGCTGTCATCGTATTTTGAAAGGATGTCGAAATAGCCTACAATGTCATCAACCTGCTTTTTCAGGGTTGCCATGTCAGTGCTTTCAGGGGAAAGCCTTGAAAGATACAGGAGTTTTTCAAGAGTATCTTCGTTTACTTCAGTTTTTTTAGAGTCACTCATGCCGGCTATTATATAGAAAAAATCGCATTTAGTGAAGTAGGGGGATTTTGAAGCGTTCAACTGGAAAAGCTTTTGAATTTATGATACTTTTATATGATGAATATTCAAGATGGAGCAAATATGAGTGAAGAAAATGTACAGGATGAAATTCCACCCGTCGGACCAAAGACTGCCCTTGTTTCAATTATTGGGCGTCCTTCTGCGGGAAAATCAACTTTTCTGAATACGGCAAGCGGAGAAAAAATCAGCATAGTTTCTTCAATTCCACAGACCACAAGGAATACAATTCGCGGCATAGTGAACACTTCCCTGGGACAGCTCGTTTTCGTGGACACGCCCGGACTTCACCTTAGCGACAAAAAGATGAACCTTAGGCTTACAAAAATTGCCTCCGACCAGATAGCCGACAGTGACGCAATCCTATATATGATTGATTCAACCCGCGACCATGGCGAGGAAGAGGAACTCATTGCAAATCTGGCTCTCCCACATGCGGACAAGACCGTAATCGCAATAAACAAGACCGAGGCTCCCGGTGCAAAAGTCGATGCGGCACGTTCATTCATAAAAAAACTGTTTCCGGATTTCCCGGAAGAACGCATAATAGAAATCAGTGCTCTTGAAGACAGGAACATAAACCAGGTGCTCAAGGCCCTCTATGATCTTGCGGAAGAAGGCCCCCACCTCTATCCCGAGGAGTTTTACACGGACCAGGAAGTCGAATTCCGCATTGCAGAGATAATCCGCGGTCAGGCAATCAACAGGCTCAAGCAGGAAATACCCCACGCCCTCTACGTAAGCATAGAGGACATAAGGATGACAGGCCCCAACCACATGGCAGTCTGCGCTTACCTCTGTGTGGAACGTGAAAGCCAGAAGGGAATCGTCATAGGCAAAAAGGCCTCGATGATAAAGGAAATCCGTGTTGAAAGCATAAAGGAATGCCGGAAGATTTTCCCCTACCGTGTGGACATAGACCTTAGGGTAAAGGTGGACAAAAACTGGCGGCAAAAGGACAAGGTTCTGGATAAGCTCTTAAAGTAGCCTGAACGCCTCCGCCTTTCAAGTTGACATATTTTCCCAGACGTGGCATAATGACTGACGCTACTATTGAAAGAAACTTCTTTCACAAACTTTATCAACGTAGCAGAAGGATTTAATTATGGCAATCAAGATTTCATTGCTGGTTATTTTCTTTGCTGTGTTCATCGCAGTAGGAATCATCTGCCGCAGACAGAGCAAGGATGTCAACGGATTCGTTTTGGGGGGACGCACTGTAGGTCCCTGGTTAACGGCTTTCGCATACGGAACGTCTTATTTTTCCGCCGTCATTTTTGTCGGTTACGCAGGACAGTTCGGCTGGAGCTTTGGTATGGCCTCCACTTGGATTGGTCTTGGCAACGCATTCATCGGCTCCCTTTTACCATGGGTCATCCTTGGCCGCCGCACCCGCATCATGACCCAGCACCTGGGTTCAAAAACCATGCCTGAATATTTCGGAAACCGCTATGAGTCAAAGTCACTCAAGATAGCCGCATCTGCAATTACATTCCTGTTTTTGATTCCATATACTGCATCCCTTTTCAACGGTCTTTCACGTCTTTTCCGCATGGCATTCAACGTGGACTATTCCGTCTGTGTAATCGTCATGGCTGTCCTTACCGCAATCTACGTCATCGTGGGTGGATACATGGCAACGGCAATCAACGACTTTATCCAGGGCATCATCATGCTGATTGGCATTGTCGCCGTAATCCTTGCCGTTCTTTCAAAACACGGTGGACTTATGGGCTCCATCATCGAAATGTCAAAGGTTGATGCAGGAAACGGACTTCAGGGTGGCTTCGTTTCATTCCTGGGACCACAGCCATTCTACCTTTTGATAGTCGTCCTCCTTACATCTCTTGGTACATGGGGACTTCCTCAGATGGTTGGAAAATTTTATGCCATCAAAAATGAAGAGTCAATCAAAATCGGTACCGTCATTTCAACATTCTTTGCAATCGTTGTTGCAGGCGGATGTTACTTCCTTGGTGGATTCGGCCGCCTCTTTACGACTCAGGATGTCGTAAGCGCTCAGGGATTTGACTCCGTGGTTCCGACAATGCTTTCCGGTTTGGGAGATTTCCTTATTGCAATCGTTTTGATTCTGGTTTTGTCCGCGTCTATGTCAACGCTTTCTTCACTGGTGCTTACGTCAAGCTCAACCCTTACACTTGACTTCATCGGTGGCTACAAGAAAAAGAAGATGAGCGAAAAGGGCAACATGTTTGTCCTCCGCATTTTCGTAGCCGTATTCATCGTCATTTCTGCTGTGATTGCAATCGTTCAGGCAAAATCAAAGGTTACGTTCATCGCACAGCTCATGGGAATCTCTTGGGGTGCCCTTTCCGGTGCATTCCTTGCTCCATTCCTTTATGGCCTCTACTGGAAGAAAACCACAAAGGCCTCTGTCGTCGTAAGCTTTATCTTCGGTGTGGGCATGATGATTGTTCAGCTCTGCATTTCACTCGGACTCTTTAAGGTGTCAGGTGCATTCCTTTCACTGGTCTTCAAGAATTCTCTCTATTCAGGAGTTTTCACAATGCTTGCCTCAATAGTGATTGTTCCGCTTGTAAGCATCTTGACCCAAAAGACAAGACCTTCAAAGGTTGACGAAATGTTCCAGTGCTATGACCGCAAGGTAACGGTTCAGGTACGCAATGTCCTTACGGATGAGGAAAAATAAACCGTCACTACCCAAATGGAATGATAACCGTCATTGCCCGAGTGGAATAAAAACCGTCATTGCCGGACTTGATCCGGCAATCTATCACTTTTCCTCTACCTTATAGCAAACACAGCTTTTTATATTTCCGTTATCCCAGAAAGCATAATCATACCAATAAACATCTCCATCGCTGCTTGATTTATAAATCAGATTATCTCCTTCAAATTGATACCAACACTCCACGCCATCTTTTCTTTGCTCATAAATCATATTTCCGTTACCATCGTATTTTCCAAATCTTTTCCGGCCATATTTGTCTTTCTCATAAATCAAATTTCCTCTGCTGTCATATTCTTCCCACCATTCATCTCCCTGCTTGTAATTTTTTGTATGACTCATTTTATTTCCATTGCTTTCATATTCATACCATATTTCAAAACCCAAAGTATCCTTATAATGAATCCGATTTCCTTTGTCATCATACTCAATCCACCACTCATCGCCATTATTGGCCTTGGAATGAACTAGATTTCCATTGATGTCGTATTCATGCCATTCTTCATACCACTTTTCATGACCATATCTGTTGTTTTTGCTATAAATTATCTTCCCATCGCTGTCATATTCATTCCATTCTCTATCACCAAGGTTATTCTTAAAATATATCTCATTTCCTTTGCTGTCGTACTTATGCCATTCTCTAATATCATAACTGTCTTCGTAATAAACCATATTACCTTTGTCATCATATCCATACCAAAATTCAGGACCATAGGAAGAATCAACTAAACATTTACGATGAATCATATTTCCCTTGTCATCGTATTCAGTCCACATTTCATCAACCAACGTGCCGCCTTGAATATAAATAGTATTTCCATTGCTGTCGTATAGATTAATAGATTCTACAGTCATCCATTTTGAGGTTTTCTCGTCGTTTAATGATATTTCTTTGAATACTCTGTTGCCGACTTTGACATCAAGGCGTTCCTTTATCTGTGCATAAAAACTTTCATCGAAATCTTTTTTTATCAAAGTCGATTTATTACACGACATCAAGGTCATAGAAACAAGAGAAACAATAACTAGCAGAAAAACCAATGGGGCATGTACAACGAAGTATCTGTGCCCAACCTTTTTTACATTATTCATACAGTCTCCTTTGATGCATTTATTACATCTTATTCATGCTTGACCAATTCTGTCCAATTTAGCAAGCATGTTTTTTTCAAGTTAAGATCCTTGGTATAATGTTTTAGCACAAAAGAATATAAAGCAGGGACTAAACTTAAATATTATTTTAACACACTTTCAGCATAATTACTATGGATTGAAGACCGACTTTTTCCTTTTAAATGACCGGAATAGTTACTTTTTTTCATTGAATTTGTTATAGTGATATAAAAGGGAAAAGAATTTCTAGAGGTTGAAAAATGAAAAGGCTGAAAAACTGTTTTTTGATTGTTTTTGCATTTGCATGTCAAGTCTCCACATTCGCCGCAAAATCCATGTCATCGTATACAATGCAGAAATACCAGGACTTTACGGAATGCAGGGTTCAGGCCTCAAAATCGAGTGACTACAAGGCGATATTAAAGAAATACAGTGACTTTGAGGAAGAAGTACAGGCTCAGCTTCCGTCACGTGCAATTGACCTTGAACAGGAAAAGCTTTTTTGGGAAAGCTGTGTTCACCTTGCAAAGTTTGAATATGTATTTAACGTAAGCTCCGACATAAAGCAGGAACGTCTTTTGATGAAAGACCAGATGAACCGCAACGAAAAATACATAAGCGCGCACAAGAAAAAGGATGGGGTTGCACCTCTGTTCTACATGATTACGGCAGATACGACATCATGCTACATGAGTTTTTCCGTAGCCTCATCTATGTTCCATGGAATGCGTGTAAAGAAGCTGTACCAAACCGCGGTGGAAGAGGGTACAAACATGTGGGCCGCAAATCTTGGTCTTGCACAGTGGATGTACTATGCCCCTGGAATATTTGGCGGTGGAGTTAAAAAGGCGGAGAAATATTTTCTTGACGCAATTAAGGCATCACAAACCGATTATGAAAAATTCTACACCTATTCCTACTACGCCCAATTCCTCTTTGAAAGCGGAAAAAAAGAAGAATGCTCAGGCTACATGAAAATGGCGGAGGCAATCTGTCCTGGAAGCAACTACATTGCAAGGCTTAAAAAACTGAATGCGGCCGGCATCGGACTTTTTAAATATAACCGCGACCATTCCGGCGTAGACAATAACACAGACCCCGACGCAAAGGATTTATAGCTTGTGTGTTGAAAGTCAAAAAGAAAACGATGGGGGGTATCATAGCTTTATAACCGTCAAATTTGGAATTGAATCGAAATGTTTATCCTGAGTAATGACTGTCAAGTTATTTGCCAGCGCTGTAGCAGCTATCCACATGTCGTTTTCGGGTAGGGTAAGTCCATGTGACTGCAAATCTTTCTTTAAGTCTCCATATGCATAAGATACAGATTCTGTTAGATGAATAAATGGGTAATGAGAGCAGAAATCTCTAGCTTTTCTTTTATTCTCTTCTTTGTGAATTGATTTTGCCGCTCCAAATAAAAGCTCTCCAAGGACAATAGTACATGTACAAAAACCCTGCATTTCTGAAAGAGTTTTGATCAGGGGTTTGTCACCATTAAGAATTCTAACAACAACATTTGTGTCAAGAAGATTACCATTCATCAGGTTCTATTCTCCTGCATTCTTCAACTGCATCCATCATAATTTGGGCATCCTCGTTGCTTATAACACCACAAAAATCCTCAAGAGGATTCTTCTTCTCTTTTCGTTGAGAGATAATGAACAATGCAAAATCATATAATTCTTTCTGTTCTATTGCAGTCATTGTGTCAAACATTTTAATCAATGCTTCTGCCATAAAATCCTCCTTCATTGCATATTATATCATAAGTTTAGAAAAAAAAACACCTGTTTTTCTATTAGGAAAGAATTATAACGAAAAAAGACCCTCTAACCGTATGATTGAAACAATCGTTGATTAAAGGGCCGTTATCTGAATCGTTTTGATATTACAGTTTATGCAATTACGTTCTGTACAAGATCAAGCACTTTGTCTGGACAAGCCTTTATGCATTCGCCGCAGCTCGTACATTTTTCGTAGTCAACCACAGGAATGCCGTTTACAAGTTCAAGACATTTTTCCGGACACTTCTTTACGCAGATTCCGCATTTGATGCATCCGAAGGAACAGTTCTTTTTTATGACTGTCTTGTTGTCGCTTCTGTTTGAACACAATGCAACAGAACCTTTTTTATCGCCGTCAACAATGACAAAAAGCTTCTTTGGACAGGTCCTTGAACATTTTCCGCAGCCGACACATTTTTCATAGTCGATTACAGGAAGTCCGTCCTTTCCCATGAACAGGGCACCGAACTGACATGCCTCAACACAGTCACCGTAACCGATGCATCCGAATGAACAGAGTTTTGTTCCGTTGATGCTCTGACTTGCCGCCGCACAGGTCTTGATGCCGTTGTATGTTCCACGGGGAGCCGCACAGTCATTGTTACCCTTACATGCAAGAATCGCAACCTTTTTTGTGGCACTTACGGAAACACCCATAATCTCGCCGACTTTGGCCGCAACGCTTGGACCACCGGCAATACATCCGTTGGCAGGAGCAGTACCGTCAACAACAGCCTGGGCAAATGCCGCACATCCCGCAAAACCACAGCCACCGCAGTTACCGCCGCTAAGAACGTCTGCAATTGCCTGAACCTTCGGGTCAACTTCTACTGCAAATATTTTCTTAAAGAGTCCCAGAAGCAAACCTAAAACAAACGCAACACAGAGGGAAACGATTACCGTAAAAAGAATGATTTTCATATCTGCTTCCTCCCGCCTATTTAATCAATCCCTTGAATCCAAGGAATGCCAGGGACAAAAGGCCTGCCGCAACATAAAGCATTGGAGTTCCCTTGAATGCCTTTGGTACGTCTGCCGTCTGAAGCCTGCTTCTTACGCTGGACATTACTACCATGCTCAAGAGGAATCCCAAGGCGCTTCCAAGTGCATAGACAATGCTTTCGCCGTAGTTGTATCCCTTGCTGATGCAGTTGATTGTAACGCCAAGAACCGCACAGTTTGTTGTAATCAAAGAAAGGTAAATGCCCATGCTGCTGTAAAGTCCCGGTGAAGATTTCTTAAGGTAGAATTCAACGAGCTGAACCAGAGATGCGATTACAAGGATGAAAATCAGGGTCTGGAGGAATTCAAGTCCAAGAGGAATCATTACGAACTGATACAATGGCCATGTTACCGCGGTTGCAAGAAGGATTACAAAAGAAGTTGCAATTCCCATGCCTGTTGCCTTTCCGGTTTCGCTAGTCATTCCGATAAAGGGACAGATTGCAAGATACTGGATGAAAACAACATTGTCCACCAGCATCGATTTTATCAATATGCTAAGTATTCCGCTCATTTTGTTTCCTCCGCATTTGCCTCATTTGCCTTTGCTTTTTCAGCTTTTTCAAGTGCCGCCTTTTTTGCCTCTGCAATGCGCTTCTTTTCTTCTGCTTCTTTTTCAAGGGCTATGCGCTTTTTCTCTTCAATTGAATTTTCAATTTCGGTTTTTCTGGCTTCTGCCTTTTTTGCCGCTGAGTGCTGTTTGATTGCCTGCATCAGTGCGCCCAAAATACCGAATACCATGAATCCGCCCGGAGCAGAGTTCAAGACTCCAATCCTGTATGCTTCAGGTATTAATTCGATTTTAAGTGCTGTTCCTGCAAAAAGGGTTCCACCGCCAAAGAGTTCCCTGATGAGTGAAATTGAAAGCAAAACGAGTGTGTAACCGATTCCCATACCCACGGCATCAAGCACGGCATCAAGAGGTTTGTTCTTGGATGCAAATGCCTCAACACGTCCCATGATGATGCAGTTTACAACGATAAGTGGAATGAATACACCAAGCGCGTTGTAAAGCGATGTTACATAAGCCTGCAATACCAGCTGTACAATTGTTGTGAAGGATGCGATGATGATGATGAATACTGGAAGGCGGATTGCCTTGGGAATGAATTTCCTGAATATGGAGATGACAAGTTCGCTCATCACAAGAACGAAAGTCATACCCATGCCCATGCCCAAACCGTTGAATACGGAAGTGGTGATTCCAAGCGCAGAACACAAGCCGATGTTAAGAATCAAAAGCGGATTTTCACGAATGATTCCGTTTGAAAATATAGAAAGTTTTCTGTTCATTTTATGCCTCCGATGTTCAGGCATTCCTTCATGAATTCACAGGCGTCGTCCATCATTGTTGCAACTCCTACAGAAGTAATTGTCGCTCCTGAAATTGCATCAAATGTTTCGCCCGCTACAAATCCCCTGAATGAATCTGCATTGGTAAACTGTCCGTAGAATGTATGACCGCTCTTTACCTTGAACGTAGGATCGCTTGCCTTTTGTCCAAAGCCCGGAGTGTCAGTGTTTTCAAGAAACTGCATTCCAGTAACTGTTCCCTTCATGTCGAGTCCTACCATGATTGTTGAACGGTCGTAGGTGGGGCCTGAAATCTGCACGACTGCACCAACTGTTTCACCGCCTTTTTTTGCAAGGTGGATTGAATCAATCGTAGTCTTTCCGCTCTTTGTCGTTCCGCAAACTGCATCGGGAATGTCAAAGTTTTCTGCCTCTGGGAAAACAGCCTTCATCGCTTCGTTGGCCTTTCTTATGTTGTTCTCTTTAATTACAGGTGAAGTAACGTTGTTTACAAGTGCAAGAACCGTACATGATGCAACCGCAAAGATTGCAAGCGTAAGTCCAAGCTTTATCATGCTTCCGATTCCGTCTTTTTTTTCTGTCATTTAGCAGCCTCCTTTGATTCAAGTCCATATTCGGAGTTGATTTTAGCTGTATCCGCATGACTTAAAGCCTTCTTGCCGTAGCCATATTTCTTTGAGGTAAGGTTGTTCAGGAATGGAGCCACAGAGTTCATAATCAAAATACTGAACATGACGCCTTCCGGATATCCACCGAAACGCCTAATCAGGAACGTAATCAAACCACATCCAAATCCAAATGCAAGACGACCTGGTTTTGTAACAGGGGTAGTGGCATAGTCAGTGACCATGAAAGTCGCACCAAACAAAAGACCACCGGTAACCATGGCAACAAGAACGTCGTAGCCCGCACCAGCAACGCCCGCTCCACCTGCCAGAGATGAAATGAATGTTCCTGCCGCAACAGTTACAACCATTGCAACGGGAGCACGCCAGTCGATTATGTGGCAAACAAGCAGGAAGAGGAATGAAACCAAAATCAATGCGATGGAAGTTTCACCGATACAGCCTGCGCGATTACCAAGGAAGTACTGCCACAAGGTTGAGCTGTCCATCACCGCTGCACCAGACTTGATTTGGGAAAGAAGTGTAGCGGAAGAAATTGCATCCACGTTTCCCGCACCAGTAAGCGCATAACTCCATTTGTTTACAAGAGAGTTTGGATCGAACCATGACGCACCCATGACCGAAGTAAAGGACATGACCATAAAGGCCCTTCCCGTAAGAGCAGGGTTGAACACGTTGCTGCCTATTCCACCAAAGAGACCCTTTGCAATCACGATGGCAACAAAGTCACCGATTATGACCATCCATACTGGAATTGTGGAAGGAAGTACAAGGGCAAGAAGAACGCCTGTAACCGCCGCAGAAAGGTTTGAAACCACCACCTGCTTTTTTGTAATCTTCTGAAACAAAAACTCAAACAGAACGCAGCTTGCAACAGAAACAAGAATCGTTACAAGAGCACGGATTCCAAAAATCACTACGCCGTAAATGCATTCTGGGAGCATGGCAAACAAAACCATAGCCATGATTTTTTGTGTGGAAAGTCCCTTTGTGAAATGCGGACTTGATGATAAGAATATTTCATTTACATTTGTTTTTTCAGTGCTCATTTTGCACCTCCCGCCGCTTTGGCTTTTTCCAGTGCCATAAGGGCTCTGACCTGCATTTTTCCAAGACGGAAGTGCTGCACAAGACGCACGTTGGCAGGACACATGTAGGAACAGCATCCGCACTCAATGCAATCCATAAGGCCGAATTTCTTTGCCTTTTCCAGATGTTCTGCCTTTATTTCGCGAACCATCAGGACCGGGCTAAGATTCATCGGACATGCGTTGATACATTTTCCGCAGCTTATACACTGGCTTTCGTCAACAAGATATGTTTCATTTTTCGTAAGGAAAGTTACACCGCTTGTTCCCTTTGCAATTGGAAACTGGGCGTTTGTCATGGCAAAACCCATCATCGGACCGCCGGACACAATCTTTGCAGTCTGGCCTTCCTTGAGCTTGAACACGTCAGGAATCAAGTCTCCCACAAGGGTGCCAACCGGAACACGAATGTTGCATGGTTTTTCAACTGCACCACCGCTAATGGTCAATGCCCTGTCGATTAAAGGCATGCCAAGCCTGAATGCATCGCTTATGGCACAGACAGTTCCCACGTTGCAGATTACCGCACCAGCATCAGCCGGAAGTTTTCCTGCGGGTACATGGACCTTTAATACCGCATCCACGATGTTTTTTTCACATCCCTGGGGATACTTTGTCTTTACAAGGGAAACCGCAATCTGTTTTTGTGCGCCTGCATTTTGAATCGCCTTGTTCAATTCTGGAACTATGTATTCCTTGTTGTTTTCAAGAACGATGATGGCCGGACATCCACCAAGAATGTGGCATACGATTTTAAGGCCGTCAATTATTTTGTCAGGGTTTTCCTGCAGGGTCCTTTCGTCAACAGTAAGATATGGTTCACATTCAGCTGCATTAAGAAGCACATAGTCAATCTTTTTGTCTGCCGGGGGGATTCAGTTTTACGTGAGCCGGGAAAGATGCTCCACCCATACCGACAATTCCTGCATCTTTTATACGCTTGAGTGCGTCTTCCTTTGAGCATGCAAAAGGATCCAGAGGAGGCATAAAGTCTGTCTCATTTGAATCATCTGCCTCGATTGTGATGCATGGTACTTCAAGGTTTCCGGTTACAAGACATGACTGGATTTTCTTTACCTTGCCAGAAATTGAAGAATGAACTGGAGCGGACATGAAGGCATCATTTTTTGCAATCAACTGCCCGCGCTTGACACTGTCTCCGACCTGTACGACAGGGGTATTGGGAGCACCGCCCATTGTAACCGGTATAGTCACTGTCTTTGTAGAAGGAAAGACATCGGTTATTGGGCATTTGTTGCTCATTTCCTTGAATTCATCAGGGTGAATTCCGCCCTTAAATGTGTGCGTTTTCATGCGGAATATTCTATAATATTATGCTATATTTGTCTATGTTTTTTTTGGAACAGACCAAGGAAATCTATATTAACCTGAATATTCTGTTCAGCGTCCGTAACTCAATTGCCTTTCCATCCTGTTCAACTTGAAGCCTGTGGAGTTTTCCGTCAAAATCTATGTCCATAACAAAGGGGGCTTTTTCTTCATCGGAGATTACCATGTCACCGGTGAACTCAAGGCAATGGACAGTTTTTTCTTCGGTTTGAAGGCTGATGATTTTTCCCTCTGAGACTTCATATTTTCGGCCGTTCAGGAAAAGGGAGAAACCGCCCTGAATGTAAATGCTTTCATAGTCTTCTTCGCCGTTGTCGTAGTTGAACCTTACGTTCTTGAGCTGTATGTCGGAATCTGTAGAAAAATAGGTCAGGGACACCAAAAGCCTTGAGTCATCAAGATAAAGCCAGCATTTAGGTCCGTTTTCCGTCTGTTCTAGTTCCAGGTGATTTCCCTTTGCCGACAAAACATAAAACGCGTTTCCAGGAAGATAGAATGAATTCTTCTGGTCGCTCTTGGAGACGAGTTCCTTGATGGTTCCGTCATATCCGACATAAAGTTTATCGATGTTCAATTTTGAAAAGGCGATAAATCTTGTCAGGTTTTCTGAAGGGTAATGTGTTCCTGACATGATTATGCCGTCGTCTGCAAATTCAAAATGGTCAATAATTATAGGACGGTCAAAGAAAGTTGTTGATCTTGGAAGGTAAGTGCTTTCAGTTATCTCAAAGTTTCCGTCCATGTCCATGTAAAGGTTCTTAAAGTTGAATCCCACTGGGCCAAGCTTGCTGCTTTCTGGGAAATAAAAAGTCGGATAAGCGATATAGATGTTATTTTTGTCGCTGTTCCAGGTAATATATTCAGCCTTAAGGCATGTAAGCCCAATGCCGAAATTTTTTTCTGAACCACTCCACAGATATTCCATTCTGCCGTCCGGTTTTAAGAGGAAGAAGTATTTGTCCATGTATCCACCACCTTTTGGAAACCTTGACTTGAACGTAACCTTAAGCCCGTCATTATCCATAAGGTATTCAAGGACAAGATCGTCTTCACATAGATAGTGGTCAAATTCCTCGACTTCTTTTTTTGTGGGATTTTCCAAAAACCATTCGTCATCTGAGCTTGTGCATTTAAAAGTAAGCGGAAGGGTAATTGTCTTGTCGTTTATGTGAATGTCTGTAAGGTCTGTAGTAAGTTTCCATGGATTAAGGATAAAGGTTTCTGTGGACATGGGATATCCGATGTAGTTGAAATTTATTGTCCGCGAGTCTGTCATGGTAAGTGTTTTGTTCGTTATCTCAATCTCGTAATTGTTGAATTCTTCCTGAATGCCCAATGATGGAATTTCAATCTTTCCCTTTGCGAGGAATGAATTGGTTTCGCTGTTCCAGATGACGGAAGTAAACCATGCTCCGAAAGTCCATTCAGATTCGTCAAAGCCCTGGAGTTCATTGTATGGTTCGCAGGAAACAATGTTGCCGTTTGAATCAAAAACTGTTTTTCCTAAGCGTACCTGCAGTTCATCATTTTCCAAATCGTAGAAGGCCTCGGTGTCAAGGGTGGGGAAGAGTGTGACAATATTATAATCATCACCTGCCTTTTCAAGATATGATTTGAATAGATTGATGAAAAAGCCTTTGCCACCCGTATAGCAGTTCTCGTAAAAACCATCTTCCTCATAAGAAAACCCGCTTTCAAAAGATCCGTCATTATGAATGCGAAAATCAGTAAAATACAGGTCGATGAAGGCATCATTGTCCGGGTCAACATCTACTGTCGCCCTACCGTGCAAGCCTGATTCATCCCTGGAAAAATTAAAGAGGTTGATGTTGAATGTGCCTTTCTGTATTTCAAGGGCGTATAGAAAAATGATGTTGCCTTCATCATCATAAGAGAACAACAAAATTGGCTTTACGTCATAATCCTCTGGTATGGATTTGAAAAAATCTCTTGCCACAGGATGATTTGCATTAAAATCCTTTCCCAATACCGGTTCAAATTCTGCTATGTCTTCATCATCCCACCAGAAGCCTGCTTCTTTTTTTACATAATCCTTTGCGTCCTGATTGTAGAATTCCTCAAAGGACATGTCTTTGAATGTTGCACCAAAAAATAAAGATGGAACAAAAAATGCAAGAAGTGAAATCAAAAATGTCCTTTTCATGGAAGCCTCCAACTTGTGTCATTCCGGACTTGATCCGGAATCCAATCTCTATTTAGATATCCCTAAAATTTTTCTCAGTCAAATTCAATCTGAGTCCTAAGGTCATTGTCCTTACCGTAGATGCAGCAGATGTGGCGGCCTTCAATTTGGGCATACTTGCATACAATTTCTTCTCCTGCCTTTACAGCAAGCTTGTAACTGATGCGGAGTTTCTTAAAGTCGCGCTTGTTGAATACCTCTTCCGGCAGGCCTTCAAGTGCATAATCAAGGTATGTAAGGTTGTGGACGTGATCGTTAAAGTCAATGTCAAGGCGGCGGATTGCAATTGGTGTTTCGCGTGAAAAATTTTCCGGTGCGACAAGGCGGGGAAGCTTGTTGTCTTCGTAGGTGTGCCTGTCTTCGGGCTGATATTTGTCAATGATTTCGGGAGTTAGCTTGCACGGGCGGTTTGTGGCAAGGTCAAGCAGAATCCATTTTGTGGTTCCCTTTACCGAAAGTTCTCCGTTGCAGTACATCTCAAAGTCTCGTGTGCAGATGAGCGGATGGTTTACGGTTTCTGACCATGTGCGGGCAAGAATCTTGTCTCCGTATTTGGGATAGGTGATAATGTCTATCATCCAGTCCGTAAGAACCCATGCCTTTCCGTTGTTAGAGCCTTCCAGAATCGCATCTCCGGCCGTATCCGAATGCTTGTTGCCGGAATTCTCCAGGATTTTAAGGATGGAGCCGAGCAGCATGTCGCCGTTTTTCTTGTAGTCTTCCAGAACCGGTTGATATTCAAAGTCAATAATCATTTTATAACTCCTGCACAGGGAAAGTTGACCCTCTTGAAATTTTCATGAGTTTAAAATGACAAATTTCCATCTTTTTGTCAATCGACGATTTTAACATTTCCATCGGTGAAGAAAAGCCGTTAATGTAACTAAATGAGTTGTCAAGGTTCTCTTTTCATACTTCATTTAAAGTTCGTCATATTGTTTAAGGTTGTATTTTTCTTTCGCCAATTCCCACCATTTTTTCCAATAGTCATCACTCAAGGATTCGTCAAAGTCTTCGATCCAGGCTCCATATATCCAGGCGTTAAACGAGCTTTCAAAACCGTCGCTGTAGACAATATAATACCAGTAGGCTTCGTCATCTCCGATTTTATCTTTTTTTAATGTGTGCCCAAGGGTGTGAAAATCAGAATATTTTAGAAGGGGTGCCGGCCTTTCAATGTTAGAATTAGGATACCCCTCGGCGATTAAGTTAATAGTTAAATAACAGTCAAGCTGTTTGTAGTTAGTGCCAGGTCCTGAACGGAGTTTAACGTTGTCCGTTACAATGGCCTTTTTCGATTCAACAACAAGTGGAATATCCTGAACCAAGGCAGATTCTCCGTCTTCTTTATAGCAGTTGCCGGGGAAAAAGCGGTAGCCGTTTATTACAAGTTCATGTGAAAAGATTACGCTGTCCGAATATGGATGAAAGTCGCCGTAATATTCTTCTTCGGATGCCGGGAAATATTGTTCAATACCGATATCGCCCTGCTGTGTGGTTTTCATAAAGACTTTGCCGTCTCGAACCTCATAAGTGCCGATGCAGTTTACGCCGGCCTGCCGAGTTCCAGCCTTGAAGACATCATCTGTATAAAAACATAATTTATAATACTGGTTGACCTCACTGTCCATTGACCAGGAAGTTGAAAGGAGTTTTTCTTTTGTCAGAACCTTATCATTTTTGTCGTAAGTACAGTCTCTGTAGCGCCAGGAATATCCGTCAGAATCAGATTCCTTATAGTCAGAACGCATGGGGTCTAAAGTTTGAAATGAATCCTTCTTTTTACTTTCATTATTATTTTCTAATTCTTCTTTAGCCGCTTTTGATTCGTCAATTTTTATTTCTTCAGCTTTTACTTCATTTGTTTGCTCAACGACAGAATTACCAGTTTTATTGCATGCTGAAAGACAGAAGATAAAGCTTGTAATAACAAATAATAATCTTTTCATGTTGCCCCCATCTTTTCTCATCTAATTATAATTTTATGGGATAAAGCCTTTAAGTGTCAATATAATTAGAAATATTTCAAGGTGGTTATGCCCTGTACAATTCACTCATGAAATATTGCTCTTGAAATGAAACGGCTTGTAGGATTTCTTCGTTTGAATGATCCTTTCCGTCAATGGCAACAATCCACTTGTCTTCCACATCATTAAGGCGGTGCAGGACGGCTATCACTTTTCCTTGATATGTTTCAAGGGTTTCGTTTGTTCCAAAAACGTAGACATCCTGTTCGGCTCCATCTCCGGCAAAAACATTGTCAACATAACCATAATTGATTGGGTAAACCATTTCCCTGTGGCGTGGATGATGACTTCCCAATGGGCGGTCAATTTTTCCCTTTACGGTACGGCCGATTATGCTGCTGTAATCTTTTGTTTCAATGTCAATTTTATAGACCAGAGACATTTCGTTGCGGCGGTCTTTCATTTCCTTGAAAAACTTAAAGCCAAAGTTTTCGTACAATCCCTTTTGGTCTGTTGAAATAAAGATGGATTTATGTCCTTGTTCTTTTGCAATATGATAAATGTATTCAATCAGTTTTCCAATGCACCTTTTGCCACGGAAAGCAGGGTAGGTATAGACAAATCCAATCCATGGTGTTAATTCTGTATCCGGTATGTCATCTGTTTCCGAGAAAGTACAAAATGAAATCAAATCTTCACCTTGAGTAAGAAGAAAAACTTTTGATTTTGTTCCATAAATATTATAAAAAGAGCCGTCATTCAATAGAACATAAAGATATTTTCCGGCCGACCAGTCAGCTTCTGCTATCTTGTTGAGCCAAAAGTCCCTGTTGCCTGTCTGTGAAATCTCCCTTATTTCCATACAAATCCTTTTCCGTGTAAATTATAAGAATATTTTACTATATCTCGGCAATCAAGGCTAGGGTAATTTCACTTGCGGTTTGGGATGCCTTCTTGCAGTTCATCTCAAAATATTCTGCGCCGCTGTGATCCGCCGTGTCGGTAATGCATCTTATGGCGATGAATGGAATCCTGTTTACATAACATACATGGGCAATGCCCGCTGTTTCCATGTCAACGGAGAGGGGAGAGTATTTATCAAGAATTTCCTTGCGTCCGTCATCGGTGATAAAAGCTTCTCCTGTTACCATTCTTCCCCAGAAAATATTTCTATCTGCTTTAATGTTTTTGACGGCTGTCCTTGATTTTTCAAGCAAAGTTTTGTCCGCATCAAAGAAAATTGATTTCATCCATGGGTGGAATTCCGTGAGGATGTTTTCTGAAACATCGTGATAGGCAACTTCCGTGGAAATTACTGTGTCAAATATTTTGAGCTTGGGATCCATTCCTCCCGCCACTCCTGAATTGATGACGGCATCCACCTTAAATTCATCGATTAAAATCTGAGTAGCAATAGCGGCATTCACCTTGCAGACACCACTGTAAAGAAAGGTTATTTCATGTCCGGCAAAAGTTGATTTATGAAATTTGAGCATGGCTTTGTCAACAGGAGATTCGTCGGTAAGCTTTTCCAAAAAAGGCTCAAGCTCTGTATCTCCTGCACAAATAATTCCTATTTTCAATTTTCCCCTCCAAAACGCATTGGTATGAATGTCAACATGATAATTGATATATTTATATGAAACTTAAATTTCATTAAAAAATCACCAATAACAGATTTCATTTTTAACCTTGTCGAAATAATCTTTAAGGTTTTCAATGTCTCCATCAGAAGATATAATTATATAAAACGAACCGTAAATATCATGTGCGGACTCATAGGTTTTTGAGATTCTGTCTAAAAAGATATATCCTGTCTTTTTGTCTTCATTCAGAGAAGATTTGATTTTTACTTCTTTTGAATTGGTCTCAAAGTTTCGGTTTTTTAATGCATCGATTGCATCTCCGTATTCGTAATAACCTTTTGTTGCTTCGATATGGGTGTCAAAAGAGAATAGAAAGTGTTTTACAGATGTATTAAGATATTCACAAATAATTTCAACGGTAATTTCATCATCATTATACTTAAATTTGAATGTGTTCTTATCTGTTAGCGCTCCGTCGAATTCATGAGAAATATGTTTGTGATCTATTTTATCGGCTGACTGAACTTTCGGATATTGTAAGATATTATTAATCACATAATAATCAGGTTTTTCCGTATAAAAATATTCTGCCAGTTCTTTTTCAACATCAACTTTTGGAAGTTTTAATTCATCAGGGATATCCGTTAACTCAGTGTTATTGGTTTCTTGTGGTACAACATCATTAATTTCTAAATCTGACTTGGGTGTGTTTTTATAACAACCAGTGATTATAATACAGAACAATAAAAATATGGTGTTTTTCTTCATGATAAATAACCTCCGGGCGGTTAGTTTGGTTTATTATTCAATTGTTATCCTGTGAATACATTTTTCTCCACCGACAAGGATTGATTCAATGCGTTCGATTTTAAATTCTTTTTCAGGAGCAAGAGATTCAAAAACACAAATCATGCTTTGGGTGGAACATTCGCATAGACGTTCGGAGTCAACATTCATCTGAGAATGTAATGGACAACCACATTTTGTAAAAGTCAATTCGTAAACTTTCCCTGGTTCAATTACTTTGCCATCAAGGTCTTTCTTTTCCGATAGTCTGGGGAAAAACTTGTCAAAATTCTTTCCGCATTCATTAAACAAGGACAAATATAAATACTTAAGGGCATCATGGGAGCAGAAGTTTGCACATTCAGAAAAAAGTCGGCTGCATTCTTCTCCGCTCATTTTTTCAAGTCCATCATTCAAGCAAGTGAACCAATTTTCAAAAAATCCTTTATCCATTGTTTTCCTTCATAAAAATTTTCATCATAACAGAATATTGCAATAAGTTCTATGTGGTTTTATTCACTATATATCAGTCTCTGCATTATCTCTGTTATAACTTGATAATTTATTGAATCAAGATTTCCATTTTCCCTGCATTCCTTGATGTAGTCATTGTCAATCAAATAGACGTCCTCGTTGTTCTTGGCCCAGAGGTTTGTATAGACAAACTGAATTGCCTCAAAATCATTTAAAAACTCTTTTTCCCTTAAGAAAGCAAATATATCGTAAGAAACTCCTGAACCCCAATCGTCGCAAAAGTAAAGAATATTGTCAGAAGTTAATGTTTGAAATTTTTCGGATTTTATTACTCTCTTGTATGAATCTCCCATGCCGAAATTTGGGTTGGAATTTTTGAATTCCAAATTATATTTCTGGATGAGAGAGTCTGTATTTTCCATGTCTTTAGGTTTTAAATATATTTTCAAATTTATATAATGATCTTGTAGAGTTGTAATTAAGTAATCTAATCTAACGACACATTCTCCAGAATCTTCGAATAAATAGTTTTTTGTATTATCAACAATCCAATTTTCTGGAAATATTTTAGAAAAATCGTCAAACTTATTAATATAATTTTTCCCATTCAAGATCAAACCATAACCAGAAAAAATGAATCCTTCTTTCTTTTCTTTTTTTATTTTAAGCCAGTTTCCTTTTATCGATGAAATAGTATCCTCTTTTTCAATTTCTAAGATTTCAACAACTTCAAAAGTCTGTAATTGTGTAAGAATATCAGACGTAGTAGATGATTCTTTTCTTACGTTTAATGGTCCATCTGTTACAAGAAAGATTTTGTCGGAAGTAATGGATAAATAATTTTTGTATTCTTTCTTTACAGGTTGAATTTCAGTTTCTGTTTCTTTAGTTGGGCTTGATATAGTATTTTGTGGTTCAGTTTTAATAGTGTTCAGTTCAACTTCTTCTTTATTTTTGGGTGTGCAGGAGCAGAATAAAAGAATTAATAAAACTGTTGAAATGAAAAAAGTTTTTCTCATATTTCCTCCAATATTCAAGTAAGTGTTGTTCTATAACAAACCCTATTCCCATTCAATATCATTGCTGATTATAAGGTCAGTAAGAGATGTAATTTCGCCTGTTTTAGAATTTTTGCTTATACTTTTGGCGACACCAGTATAAAATCCCATTTTTTGTAAATCTAGATTCTTGCAATCTGAAACGGAATTTAGTGAATTGTAAATTAGTTCAAGGTCTTCAATTTGACCATGAATGAGTGTAACTTGAATGCACTTTATAACCACACGTTCTTTCTTTGCATTCAATTTTTTTATGGATCTTTTCTTTGATTCAGATGATTGTTCGTCAGAAGATTCTTTTTTTTCTAAATACTCCTTAGGAACACTGGTTGTCCCGTCAGAGTCAATTATTTGAAGAGTTTTTTCCTTTTCATTTAAAGTAACCGTCCAGTTATCAAATGTTTTTTGCTTTTGGACTGTTTCTGTCCAGACAAAGAAGGGAATAAAAAGTATAAAAATGGTAAGCAATTTCTTTTTCATAAAACACACCTGCAAAATAGGTTATTTCACTTTTCATCATAACAAAAAGGAGCTAAAAGTTCCATATTCAATTTAACCCGCTGCATTTTACCTTCTAAACACGGAATATTCATTTAGTCCAACGAGGATTATCTTGTCATTTTCTACCTTAAAAAATAAATCAATCGCTTCATAATCATTGAAAATATATTCAACAAGATAATTTGCAGAAGGGTAGTTGGCTTTGAATTTTTCTGTTGTTATTCTTAAAAATTCATTTACCTTAGGCTGTAATGTGTCAATGTTGTTTGTGTGAGATGATAAATCTGATTTCATAAAGTCGAAGGCTTTTTTAACATCTTCAGATTCGTCAGTTAATTCTTTATATGTGAAAAGAGACTTTTCCCTATAATCACCTATTTTTAAATTTACAAACAAATCTTTGCTTACGTATTTTGAATATTCTTTTATATTTCCATCAGCAAGTGCCTTCAGGATTTCATATGAGATGGTTTCAATTTTTTTCGTTGTTTCATTATTGTTCTGTATAAATGGTTTAACGGATTCGTTGTATTTTCGCACAAATTCTTTTAAAAATCTTTTATAGCAATCAGGTCCAGTGATTTTGTAATATTTTGTATTATTGATATATAAATACTCACCGTCAATTTTCCATACTTGTGAATAATATTCATTTTTCATGGTAAAAGACTTTCCGTCCTTAGAAATGCTTACCAATTCAAAGATCTCCGCATCTCCGTCGCCACCAAGATTCCATATACCATTTTCATATGAAATTGAACTACAGCCTAAGCTGAATCCACCGTAATCCTTGCCCCATGGAGTGTCTATTTCAATTGGGTCCGGAATTGTCTGGTGTGGGCCACCCAAAAAATAATATCCTGCTAATTTATTCCAGGCAGATGCATCTATGTCGTTTTTGAAGTCTATTTTTTTAATCTTAAAATTATTATTGCTTAAATCAAGATAATCATACCTTCCTACATAATCGGCCAAATAACCGCCAAAACACCAGCCTGTAGTTCCCTTTGCTATGGTTTCTCCTTTGTTGGTTTTTCCATCAAGGACTTCGATTTTTACCCAATTGCTTTTGATTGAATCAATTGTTTCTTCTTTCCCCAATTTTACAATCTTTACTTTGGAGCCGGTCCTCATCACTGCAACAATAGAACTAGAAGTAGATTCTTTGGAGCGCAATCTAAGGTTCTCTTTAACATACATTTCCTTATTCAAACTAACATTTGGTGCACTAAAAGCCATAAATAAAGAAATAAATAATAACTGAATCATCAATAATCTTTTTCTCATTTTTAATAATCTCCAACGTTTTTGTCTTCATTTTTACATGAGAAAAGTAAAAATATACATTTCTCATGTAATTGGATTCCGGATCAAGTCCGGAATGACCATCGCAAAAAATAATTACAAATCCTCGGCATTCTGGAAATCTTCCAGATAGACTTGAAGCTGTATCTCTTTTCCACCTGATGGCTTTACAAAAATATCATATACCTGAAGGTTTCTGAGTGTTGAAAAAGTATCCGTATCAGGCTCTTCTTCTGTTCCTGCTGTTTCTGAATCTAAATCCTTGTCACCAATTGCTTCAATAAGGGTGGAGAACTTTACTTGATTTTTCTTAATCAACTTGTTCAATTTTTTTAATGAAGATTTCTTTAGGGTATAAAATGTGACCATGTAAGCCACTTCATTATTATCATTATCCAAAGCCTGTACCATGGAAGTGCATTTAAGTCCTGTTATCTCAAACTTTTTTCCAGTAGCGGATGCAATTGTGATATCAGACTTTCCTTGGGGAAAGACATTGCTCTGTAAGGCTGTTACTCCTATTCCCTTTGAAACCATTCCTCCAAAGTACATGGCAACATCATCATTTAATTCAGTAACTTTCTTTTCCGGTTCGTAATCATTTGCAAAAACAAAAGTTCCAGCCATTACCAATGCCAATAATAAAAAGAATTTTTTCATTTTTTTCTCCTCGACCCCTCAGTTTGGGTGTCTTAATAATGATTTTTCCAATATCAGGTATAAAACCTTATGCAGTCAGTTAAGGTAAGTAAAGGCAGAAGTACCAGATATCTTGTTGTCTATATTATAAAACACATTTTTACAATTCTTCAATATCTTTTTCTATCATGAAAAGATTTTTATTGCTGTTTATTATTCCAACTTTTTTTTTCATAAAACACCTCTAGTTAAAGTTTAACAATATATGCAAGGACATACAAGAGCAACGGCTAGACAGTCAAGCATTTGATTCGGCCTCCTAAATCTTTTTCTGCTGCCAGACAAGGTCATACCATCGGTCGAACTTTTTACCGACTTCCTTAAATTGGGCAACACGCATATATCCCATTTTTTCATGAAACTTAGGGCTGTCATGAGTAAGATATTCATCCTCTGTTTCAGTAAAGGCCGCTCCAGCAAGAATGTTTTTTATCCCCATATGCTTAAGCTTTTCTTCAAGGTTGGCATAAAGGAAAGAACCTATTCCTTGCCGCCGGTTATCCTTATCGACATAGATTGATGTTGAAACTGTCCAGCTGTATGCTTCCCGTTCGCTATAGGCACTGGCATAAACATAACCTACAATAGTGCCGTTTTTTTCGCATACAAGGTACGGAAATTTTTTCTTAACTTTTATGATTCTATCCTTGAACTCTTCAACAGACGGCACTTTATATTCAAAAGAAACTGCCGTATTCAAGACATAATAAGAGTATATTTCAACAAGACGTTCTGCATCTTCAATTTGTGCATCACGTATTTTTAATTTTCCATCCATTATTTTATTTTATCAAAAATGAACTAAAAGTTCTATACTCAGTTTAATTTGAAACTCTTTTTGATTGAAGTAGCAGGATGGCCTCGTCGACGGTGATGATTTTTGCGTAACGTTTTCCCCACATGAATTCGTTGTAATATTTGTAGGCGGTTTCCTTGTCAAAATATGGATTGTCAAAGGTTGAATTTGTGTATGCAGGAACCAATATGTTGAATCCATTTTCAAATCCACTTTTGATTGTGGCATCCATGCAATAGTCTGTTGACACTCCGATTGTTATGATGTCTTTTTCTCCTTTTGAACGCAGGTATTCTGTCAGTCCTGTCATAGGGTGGAATGCGCTGTTTACATTCTTTTCAAAACGCCGTTCACCGTCTCTTGGGGCAAAGTCCTCGTATATTTCATAGTTGTCCGCAGATTTGTCCAGATCAGTGCCAGGACCGTCATCATGCTGGACATATACGACCTCTACACCGTTTTCTCTTGCTGTTTTAATTAACAGTTTTATGTTTTTCCTCACAGTTTCAAATGCATAAAGATTTTCATTAAAGCATCCTTTTTGTGTGTCTACAACCAGCAGTATCATTTAATCCTCCAAAAAAAAATATGACATATTCTACATGGGTAGTTTCACGATGAGCCAGTTTCCATTTTCGTCCATTATCATGCTGACTTGATCGTCTCCTGCGCCAAGATTTCCGTCATATGAAAAACCAAAGCTCACCGTGTATAATGCAGTCCCATTGCCGTAGTTTTTAAAATACAGAGGGTTGATTGTAATGCTTAAACTGTCAACTCGTCCATAGAATTCTTCATAAGGCCTGTTTCTTTCGGCTATCAATTCTTCCTTGCTGTCAAAATCGCCAAAGTCGGCAATCAAATCTTTCCATTCATCGGTCTGAGACAAATAGCTTATGAAAAAAGCAGCAAGAGTTGCAGAAGGGTCTTTAAAGTCTTTCCATTCGTTGCCTGTAAGTTCTTTACTGTTTTTGCTTGCTGTAATTTTCGTGCCATTTCGCTCGATGTTGTAATAACTGTCCGAGTTCGTTTTATTACGCTTCTTCATTATTACCCAGCCTTCAACATCATCTTTCGTGCGAATCTTGATCCAAAAAAAATACTCGGATCCGTTAACAATTGCATTTTCACCAATTTCTAATACTTCTGAAGCTTCCAATTCATTTTGGTAACCGATTTGTTTTGCTGATAGAGAAGGGGATTTGTAGATTATGTTTGTGTCTATTTTATTTGCCTTTTCAGCACTAGCACATGAAGCGAACAAAAGAACTGCTGATATAATTAAAATAATGGTTTTCTTTAATTTCATACTATCTCCTTATGTTTTATTATGGCTCCATTGTTCATTTACCCAACAAGCCGGATTGCAGCTTTAAAAATTCTTAACGAAATATTCTCCCTTTTTGTTTATTACAAGATCGATGTATCGAATAAATGTATTTTCTTGATTTTCAAGTTTAAAAGGAATATAGACATCGATATAATCTTTGTTGCGGAAAAAGAAAGAAGATGGCTTTTTTGCAGGTTTTAACACCTCTTCAACATAAACATCATATTGATTTATGGATGAAAAATTATTTTTTCTATTATTTTCCATATTTTTAATGAATCTATTGTCTTCTGTGCTAAGGTTCGGATAAGAGTAAACATAGTTTTTCCACTGGGGATCATTTTGCTTGTAGTAATACAGGAAGGCTTCCATAACCTGTATGGGGTCTTTTTTATCTACAGTTTGATTGCTGTCAGGCGTGAAAGATGATTTTACAAATTTAAATCCATCATAATTTATATTTGTATTATCGATGCAGTCAAAATTTTCTTTTATCTTCATTAAAAGCGTGATGTTAGTAAATCCTGAAACTGAAACAGAGCCTGAAGTAATTTTATCTCTGATTATGGCATTAAAAAGATAGGAGTTGTCAATCTGGGCAAGTAGGGATCTTCCAATATTATGTTCGGTAATGTCGGAAAATATTTTTGTCCCTTCCACGTCAAGGGTTAGGATTATTTCATATACTCCTGAAAAAAATTGGTCACTTTGTAATTCTATCTGTTTAATGTGGCTTCCGTCAAAAACTATTTCTTTTTCTACAACATAATCAATTTTATCAAGATCATTATAGACTGATATTTTCTCGCAGTTTTCTGGGATAGGTTCGCCTGGGGCAACGTTTCCATTAACAAACCTAAATTTTAACGAAGCTTTGTCGCCACAAAATGCTGAGCCTATCATTAAAAATGTTAAAAGTAATGTAAAATATTTCTTCATTCTTACTCCCTATTCTCTTTTCATTGTTTTACCAAAATGCCTTTCTCAACAGAACTCTGTATTAACTGTTTTTCATATTCAGGATTTTTTGGGTCATCGATTTCAGATAAATATCCGCCAAAAACCCAATATCTTTGAGGCCATGCACCTTCTTCCCTGTTGTCTTCAAGCACGATTCTATACCATGGTGCCGTTATTCCGTCGATTGTTTGTTGATCCACTGTTACGGCTTCATATTTAACGGTCATGCCCTTTAACAATAATGGATAGTCGGTAAAGGAGTTCACTTTATATCCTTTATATGTGTATTTTCCCGTTAATAATGATTCTGCAGTTCCGAAATATGATTGATAATTGAATGTTCCTGTTGCAGCCTTTAAATCCGGTTTTTCACGTAATCGTAAATTTTCATTTGCCAAAACAAATTCTCTTCCATTGTGCTTGATAACTTTTGTTCCATCTAAAGAGCATTTTGAACCGACTTCTGTATTATTCTTGAAATTTCTTAAACAGATATTCTCATTTCTAAAAAGTTCCTTGCACCAAAAGTCATCTGAATTCTCTTCGTAAATAAGAACAGTTTTATTCCCCTTTGGAAAAAGAAGCTTGTTCATTTTATCATCATCAAAAGGTTTTCCATTTTCACTGATTAATGTGAGCTTGTTGTTTTTTAACGTATAATGAAGGTTTTTACCATTGTAACCTCCATAGGGGTAATAAAAAGTAAACTCTGATTCATTTATGAATTCAATAAAATAGAAGGTTTCATTTATTTCAAATCGATTGTTCTTTCCAATCATATCATCTCTGATTATTTCTTTGCAGAATATGTTCGCACATAAAAAGATTAGTGATACAAAAACAATTACTCTTTTCATATTTTCCCTCACTAAAGGTCCTGTAAAGGTGGCTACATAACAATTTCTCACTATCCAGCATCAGCATTATGTCAATATAAGAAAAAACTGGATATCCTACATTCCAATGATAACACAATCCACAGATTATTCAAGAGTTTTATGCGTAAAGGTACTTCGTTTTGCCAAATTTGAATAAATCCTTTAATAATCGCTAATTGATGTAATGTTAAAAATAAAATCTTTAATTTTAAATATTCCATCTTTCTTAACTAAGTGGAATACATGATTTTCTTCCGAATTTATGGTGGTTCCCCAAGGTTTCCCTTCACCAATTTCTTCATATTCTTCTAAAGCTTTTTGATCATATCTTTCTAAATCTTTTTCATTTATACAAATATCATCGTAGTATTTAAAATAATTATATTTTACCGACTCTAAGCCCCAATCAGCATAAAACCAATGGCTCGCTTCTGCTCGTACCAGGCATGTGCATTCTTTGTCATCAATCGATGTTACTGAAATATCTTTTATCTTAATCGTTTTAATCGTATCAAGAAACCTGTCTGGTTGCTGGGATGCTTTAGTATGTAAATTTGAAATGATATTCTGCCAAATTTCATCTTCAGAAAAGATTTTATGAAATATTTCTGTTAATTCATCACTTGGTGTATAATCAAAATCAAAAATATTAAAATAATATTCCTCATCCAAAACTTTTATTGTTTCATAAAACAATTTAATCTGATCTTCAGGAGTTGGTTTTTCCAAATCCATTTTTTTTAATTTGTCATAAAATGGTTTAAAATATTCTTTTACTTCTTGATTGTTAAAATTTAATCTTTCATTTATTTCTTCAACAGTTATCATTTCATTTTTTTTGCTCATAATTGAGCTAGATTCGCTTTGAAGTGTATTGTCAATCCAAAATTGAATTTCTTCATTGCTATTTATCGTGATTTTAAACTCATGGAATTCCCAATTGTTTGGCTTAAAAAAATAATATTCTTTTGAAACATTATCTAGTGTTATTAAAAAATAATTATCTCCATATATATATCTTGAATAACTTATATTCTTTTTATTAAATGTCTCGTTTTCATAAATGGTTTCGCCATTCCAGGATATATTAAGAGATTCTTTCTTATCTTCAGGAATTTCAATAACATATTTGTTCATATCAAATATAAATGATGCAAGATGTCCCTTTTCTTCTTTTTCAAAAAATAAATATCCAAAATTATAGAAAAATAAAATTACAAAAAGAAAAACAACACAACATATTATGCTTAGTGTAAGAATTTTTGATTTCTTCATTCTTTTTCTTCTCCTGTCATTTACTTTGTCACATCAAATTAAAATGTTCTGGCTGTTGTATGTTTTTATTCCAAAACCTTCATTAATTCATCAGGAAGTTTTATCAGTCCTTTTGAAGGGTCGTGGATAACCTTGAAAAAGTTATTTCCATCAAACCAGTATATTGTATTTGTAATGCTTGTCGGTCCTTGCTGATACATATAATTTACAAGTCCCATCATTTGCACAATATCATTGTTTATTGTTTCTTTATTTACATTTTTTAATACTATTCCATATCGGTTTGGAATAGCGACAAAAGCACCATGTTTTGAAATTGAATTACATTTTTTATTTAAATCATAAATTGAAGAAGTAACAAAAATGTTTGTATCAGAAAGCATTACTGAAACAGAAAATGTATCCGTAATTTTATATTCTTCAAATTCTTCCTTATTGTTTTTTAGTGTGTTTTCTTTTGCAACTTCAAAAATTTCTTTTTCACTTAAATTCCATTTTTCCGTATATTCTTTTGTTAAATTTCTTATGGCACTCGGGAAATCTAAAACAACAACGCTGATGTAATCACCAGTGTCAGATTCGAATATTGATGATTTTGAAATCTGTTCCTTATAATCAATTGGGTATATTCGTAGTTTAAGATATTCTTTTGCTGTTTCAAATTTTTCTAATTTAGGAAGTATGCTCTTTTCTTCATCCCTGCTTACTTTTACTTGAGAAAAATAATCCTTAATTATCTTTTTCCATTGTGACTTATCATTTTGAGTGCAGATATTATATAAATTTGTCAATCCAACTTCTGTTCCTACATCAAAATAATCATTCTCTTCTTTGATAATGAAATACTGTTCTTTAAAATGTTCCTCATAATTTTGTATGTGAATTTCTTTTAATTCTTTTTTTACAATATTTATAAAATTATTATAATTCTTATCAGTTTGTGCTGCTGTTGAAAATACAATGAACAAACTCATTACCAATGATATTATTCCTTTTTTCATAGTTTTTCTCCTCATGATTAAAACAACTCATCCAGCAAAATGTAAAACTTGTGTTTTTCCTTATTTGGCTCAATGCCCAGTTCTTCAAAAAGCATGTCGGGATTTACGTCTGGGTAAACCTTGCCGCCAAAGGTTCCGTCAACATTATGCTTTAAACTCCGGTAACATAAGGCTATGTCGCGCCATTTGTCGCCAATTCCAGTGTCACCCAAATCTATAAAGCCGCTGATTTTTCCATTCTGAGCAAAAATGTTCGGGAGGCAAAAATCTCCATGCGAGAGGACAGGCTCATAGACAGGACGGTTTTCTTCCAGCCACTTGAGCAGGGCCTCTGGATTTTCAAAGCCGCCTTCGCCAAAAGTTTCGGGTTCTGCATCTTCCAAGTCTACAAGATTATTTTCCACACGGTATTTTGCTTGTTCAAGTTCGGTATCCATTCTCCTTTCGTATGGGCAGCCTGAGACATCAACACTCCATAGTATTTTAAAAGCGTCAGCCAGCAGCCTGCACAATTCACGCGGATGCTCAAGATAATATTCATCACACAGCATTTTTCCCTGTATGCGGCTCATAAGAAGATATTGTTTTTTATCGTCACTCTCATAGGCAAGAACTTCCGGCACAGGGATTTTTCCTTTTAGCCAGCGCATAACCTGTACGTTCAAATCATTTTTCTTGCGTACTGCCTCGTCTTCTGCCACCAGAATTTTCAAGACACAATCATCAAACAGAAAAACCGTGGAGTCAGACTTTCCTATGTCATCACTTGTGTATTGTTTTCCTGTTATCAGTTTCTGTATGTTTTCCGGTATGGAATCAAGCATTTTTAACCTCTCGACTTATAAACCCAATAACCGTTGAATGCTACACCATCTTTAGCAACAAGAAGGGCATCCGTCTTTTCAAAACCAAACTTCTTTGCGGCTTCCATACGTTCAATTGCATAAATCGGAACTTTGGTTACAACTTGCCTGCATTCAAACATTTCAAAAATGTGGGGGACAATGAGCGACATGATTTCTTCCAGGACATCAGACCTTTCATAACTGCTTCCCACATCAAGCCGAAGGACGCCGCTTTCATTAAACGCATCTTCCGAAAGCCTCTTGAAAGATTCAATTGTGCCAATTGCTTTGTTGTTCATCTTATCAATAATTGCCCAGCGTACAAACCATTTTTCTTTATATGAAGAAAGCCAAAAATCCATGGCCTTATCCATCTGCTCTTTTGTATGATAATAAAAATTGTCACCATCACAATTATCGCTGTTAAAAAACGGAAGAGCATTTTTATCACCATAAACCTCAATTAAATCTTCTGCATCAGACTTTTCCACAAAGCGCAAAAGCCATCTGTCGTTTTCAAAAACCGGTACTAAATCATAAATGTTTGACATCTTTTTCTCCTTTCTGAATTATATCAATTATCTTGTAATCCATGTCATTTTATTTTGCTGACACAATTTATAGAAAAATGATAGCAAAATTTCATGCCATTGTCCACGTGTACTATTGAATTTGTTTTTTCAAATATTCAACAGATTTTTCCAGGGCCGCTACAGTTTTTGTTTCAAGCACACATCTTGCATTGCATGATTCTGCCAGCTTAAGTCTGTCATCAAGGTCGATTTCTCCGTCTCCCAAGGCCAGATGATTTTTTGGTGGATTTTCTGAACCGTCATGAATGTGAAAATGAATGAGCCGATCTACATGTGATTTTATAAACGGCACGTCTTTTTCACCGATTGCCTTTGAATGTCCAATGTCCCAGGTCAGCGCAAAGAAAGGGCTTTCCAGAAGGAATTCAATTGATTTCTTTTCGTAATCCCTAAAGCCATCTGTATTTTCTACTACAATCTTTATGTCTGATTCTCCAATCCACTTTTCACAGCATTTCCTGAATCGCTCAAATGATTTCATATACGTATCAAAATCACGTTCATACATCTGGACCTTTTTATCCGGCAGGGTGATGTAGATTCCATGATGCATGTGCATGTTGAGTGTAAGGGGTTGAGTCGGATTGCCATATTTATCTCGCAAGGGAAGAAGTTTTTTTGCAATTTCGATTGTACGCCGGACTGTCTCAAGATACGCATCCGTTACAAGGGAATTGAAGTCTGCGATATTCAGGTTTTCATCAAGATGAATTGTATAGTAAATCTTGGCCTGTTCTGCGGCTTTGATAAATGTTTCCGTCTGTTCAAGTTGTTCAAGCTGGTATTCCGGAAAGTTCATGTTCAACTCGATGAATTTGAGGCCTAACCTTTTGCACAAAGCGATGTTGTCATCAAGTGTTTTATTTTCTATCAAAGTAGGCATTCCAAACTGCATGTCATTTATCATTTTTCATGGCTCCGTAAAATTTTGCAAGCTTTTACCGCATCAAAGAAATCGTCTTCACCAATGCCAAGGGAAAGGATATCCGGCCATACCGCTGCCTTATAATATTCAACTGCCTCTTTTGCAAACTCATCAAAAATCACATAAGTCCGGGCATAATCGAAAACTGGTGGGGCAAGTCGGGCGTTCATCCAGTCGATGATTGTGTATTTAATTTTATCTGCAATGAGTTCGGCATCATTTGGAATCATGATGTTAAGAAAATGCATGTCCAGATGGCAGATGCAGCTCTTGTATTTTTGAGAAAGACGATCGATAATTGGAAGCACTTGTGGTTTTTCTTCATCTGTAAGCACAAGTCCTGCCGTTGCGCTAAGCGGCGGAATTGTTGTGCCTGTGGAATCTGCCTCATGTACAAAACGGAATGCACGGGAAAGAAGCATAAAGCCCTGTTCAGGATTCTTTGGAACGGATTTTTCAAGTTGGTCTCCTTCTACCAAATCCATCTTGATTATGTGGGGGTCATCAGTGTCGTAGTATTTTACATCGCATAGGCATGCCTTGTTTACTGCCTGCTGCTGTTGTTTTTCAAAATCGATCCATTCTGCTGGATATGATTCCTTATAAACCTTGTATGCAAAACCGTGATACAAAAGCACTTCTGCCTGTGCCCCCTTTCCGATAACTTTTTGAGTTCCGTCGAATGTCATATTTCAATCCTCACTTTGACAATTCAAATTCAATTTCATCAAGATTTTCTGTTATGGCTTGACGGCGACCCGTTTCTGTAAAACCGAATCTTTTGTAAAGTCGTGCGGCATTCACATTGTTTTCCAAAATCCACAGAGTAGGTTTTCCAATGCATTTTTGGCATGCATATTTCAAAAGTTCTGTCCCGTAACCCTTGTTCTGCATCTGTGGAAGTACGTAAAGGTCTTCAATCAGATTATCCTTTACAGACACAATCCCAACAGGCTCTCCATCCAAAAGCATGAAAATCTCGTATGCGTCATTTAGTTTGTCCAAAAGATATTTTCTCTGATGCTCAATACTATGCAGCTCTACAAATTCCTTTTCGCAAAACGAACGGTGCGAGTCCTGCCAGGAAATTGAATGTATTCTTGCGGCTTCATTAATGTTGTTTTCGTCAACTTGGATTATCATTTCTTACCCCCCTTTTTATTGGCAATTAGGCTGAGTTTGTTTGCAATCTTCCGCATCGCTTCCACATGCATGATCCAATGTCTTGAAAAAGGCATCTTGATCAGACCAAGGACATCCTTGGAACACCAGTAGTCAATGAGCCAGGCCGATTTTTCATCTTCACTTATGTATTTTGTCTTCTTCAGCTTTAAAACCATATCATCACCGAATTTCCGCTTCAAGTCGGAATACTCAAGCTTCTTCAGCATTTGGTTTGAAGATTCCATCACGGCTTCGGCGTAACGGTAAAGTTCCTTGATATCCAGCTTTTTGGAGAACTCTTCCATTTTGTCATCTGGAATTTCATTTGCCGTCGTTATGATTGGAGAATGAATGGCTTTGGAAAAATCTTCTTTGAAAAAAATCTGAGAATCACCCGCGATCATTTCGTGTGCGACTATGTCCTCGATTCTGAATGTGTGCCAGATGGAAAAGGCAAGCGTGGCATTGTGGTTTCCGTCTCCACCACCAAAGGGCATCTGAGAAAATGCTTCCTCTGGATAATCCTTGACAATATGAGTAATCTGAGCGAAAATGTCCTTCCTCAGTTCAATAAGGACCTTAATTCCTTTTTTGAAAGTCGCTTCCTTTGAGATCAGTTTTTGCATCTCTTTGTTTTTGTCTGACCAGTCTTTATTCATTTGTGTCCTACCTTAGCGTTTTTCTTTATGGTTTGATTTAATTGTGTGGCTCTAAATATACAAACTC